>ENA-OPAY01000009-OPAY01000009.1-human-gut-metagenome-genome-assembly--contig:-NODE-9-length-57318-cov-4.588810_pt1 | contig 57318 bp, 61 predicted proteins | sample MGYA00241064_ERZ501444 | MGnify/ENA primary metagenome ERZ501444 (study PRJEB25962, sample SAMEA2042573) | human gut metagenome | biome: human gut; feature: human-associated habitat; material: faeces... | reverse complement strand
CTATAAAGTAGGTCTCTCTTTTTTTGAGAGTCCACCTTACAGGTTACATTTTAAAATAATTAACTCTTTTTCTTTACTAAAATAAAAAATTATATTATAATTTACTTAAGATAATAAAAAGGGAAAGAAGAGTGAATTAAATGAAAAAAATCTCGATATATCTAATAAGTGTAATACTTTTAATGTTTATTAGTATCATACCTGTATATTCAGAAGAATCATATATAAAATTAAGCCAAGATTCAGTAACTTTAGGCCTTAATACAGAAACTATTTTAAAAATAAATACCTATGGAGATGCCCAAGTCACAAATCCCATCTGGAAAAGTGACAATCCAAATATTGTTGATGTTACCAATGGTAAAATAACCGGGAAAAGTATTGGTACAACAATCATCAGAGTAATATCTGGAAATTATCGAACATCGTGTAAAGTAAACGTTATTTCCGATTACATTTCAATTACCGGACTAAAATTAAAAAACAGTAGTGGCTCCGTCGTCATCAATGGCACCCAAAAAATAGAGCCATTAATTACTCCCGATAACGCGAGCAACAAATTTGTAATTTACCGTAGTAGTAACGAAGAAATTGCTACCGTAGATCAAAATGGAGTAATTACTGGTAAAAAACTAGGATCAACTATTATAACTGTCAAATCAGTCTCATCCCCATATACAGCAACATATTCTATTAACGTTATAGATAAAATAAATTTAAATAGTATTTCTATTAATAAAACCCTAGAAATAAAAGAACAAGCAACAGCTAAAATAAATATAACTTATAATCCTACAAATGCTACCAATAAAAAAGTCACTTGGAAAAGTAGCAACGAAAAAATTGCCACTGTCGATTCATCCGGTAACGTCAAAGCCTTACTACCAGGAACCGTCGAAATTAAAGCGATTTCTGAAGATGGAAGCCACGTAGCCATATGCAAAGTAACTGTAACTGCCATTTCTAAAAAACTTCTTGGAATTACTATTGACAAAAAAGAAGTGACTCTAGATGTAGATAAAACAACAAATATTAAAGTAACCTTTAATCCTACTTATGCCGAAAATAAAAAAGTTACTTGGAGTAGTAGCAACGAAAAAGTAGCCACTGTCAAAGATGGAATTATTACAGCAATTAAACCAGGAACTGCTGAAATAACCGTCAAAAGTGAAGAAGGTAATTATGAGCAAGTCTGTAAAGTAACCGTACTTACTCCACCAATTCAATCAATCGCCTTTGAAAAAGAAGAACAAACAATTTATCTAGGAGAAAAAAGTACCCTAAAAACTATTGCCAATCCTACCGAGAGTGCAATTAATGAACCAATCTGGACAAGCAGTAATCCTGATATTATTACCGTTGAAAATGGCATGGTCGAAGCCCTAGCCATCGGGGAATCTACCATTACAATCTCTGATAAAGAAGGAAAAATAAAAGCTACCACTAAAATTACCGTAATCGAAAAACCCCAAGAACCATTAAATATCAAAGTTCTAGGATATAATTTAAACTTCGATCCCAATACCCATAACTACACCTTAAAAATAGGAAACGAAAACTCTTTATCATTTGAGTATAACATTGATGAAAGTAAAGTATTAATCAAAGGAAATCGTGACCTAAAAGACGGTAGTATTATTACTATTACAGTAACTGATGAAGAAAAAGTAACATATGTTATTAACATTAAGAAAAAACTTGATTACACCCTTTATTTTATAGGCATTATCTCATTTTTATTACTTTTAAATATAATAAGAATGCTTATCAAAAACAATAAAAAAAATAAATAAAAGAATTTCACACTTCTCTGAAATTCTTTTATTTTATCTCTTTAGCTACAACTAATAAAAACTTTTTATTATATTTTTTATAATTTCTATGAGTACTACAAGTCTGCATTATTAAAATATTATCATCCTTTTCAACATCTTCCAAAGTATCATACATACTTTTACTCTTAAAGCTACTTATATGTTCATACCAATCATCACTATCTTTAAAATCAACTTTCATATAACTAAAATCACTAGTTTCAACTAAAACTGCATAAACCTTATATAATCTAACTTTATTCTCTGTAACTATCTTAATATACTGATGTTCTTTATAAAAATCATAACTATAGTACTCCTCAAGAATCTTAAAAGGCATATCAACATATTCAGAATTGTGTCCATAAATAATTAGTTTATTATCACTGTCAACATCAATTCTAAAATCCAAATATATTGAACCCATAAAGCTACTGTTTCCATTTTCCGTATGATTTAAATAATAATCATTATCTTTTTTATTTTGCATTAAAGCCTTTTTATAATCTGTATTTAAAATACTAAACTCTCCAACAACATCATTATTATTATATTTATTTCTATAATATAAAACAGTTTCCTTATTTTTCTTTAATTTCTCTTCTTTATTATCATTAGTTACCACTTCAACAACATTATCATTGTCATTACCATTGTTCTTATCATTTTCCGTATTTTTACTCTTCAAATTAAAAAAAGTCACACTAGCAAAAACAATTACAATTAAGATAAAACAAATTTTAATAAAATATGATTCCTTTCTCATAAACATCCCCCTTAATCAGCCAAATATATTACCACACTTTTGTTCGTTTGTCAATTTAAACTCTTTTATCATTATAATCCCTCTCAAAAATAAAATATGTCAAATTAAAAAATAAAAAAGAAAAATGAAAAACTTTTTACGAATAATATATATGAAGGACCTAAAGGAGGAATATGAAGTTAATCAAAAAATATAAATATATAATCACTATAATACTTATTTTATTAATCATACTCTATGTAATAATAACAAAGAAAAAACTAAATGATAATGCTAATTCAGATTTTAGTATTTTATCAGAAAACCCTTCAGTAGAACAAACGCAAATTAACAATAAAGAGCCTGAATCTCTTTGTAGCATTGATATTAAAGGAGCTATAAAGAAACCTGGAGTGTATGAAGCCAATTGTAATTCAATTGTTAATGATATTATTAAATTAGCTGGCGGTTTAACTGATTCTGCTGATACCTCAGTTATAAATTTAGCTAAAAAAATAACTAATGAAATGGTAATAATTATTTATACAAAGGATGAAGTAAAAAATTCAAATATTGTTAAAAACGTTGTAAAGATAGTAGAAAAAGAATGTAAATGTCCAAATATTCAAAATGATGGTTGTTTAAATACAGACATAAAAGAAGATATTACTAATACTAATAATATTATAAATATTAATAGTGCCACTATGAAAGAATTGCAAAAAATTTCCGGTATAGGAGAAGCCAAAGCTAAAGCAATTATTACATACCGAGAAAAAAATGGTAAGTTTAAAAGTATAACTGACATTATGAATGTAGATGGTATTGGAGAAAAATTCTTTAATCAAATAAAAGATTACATAACTGTATGATTATAAAAAGATTAGTCTTCTATATAAATAGATATCATTTATTAAAAATATTAGCTATAATTGTTTTTATATTATCAATTATCTATATCAACATTTGTCAAAAACATAGTGTATATTTGGGAGATGAAACAGAGTTTACAGGTACTGTATTCAAAATAAAAACAACCCCTAATAAAACTACAATATACTTAAAAAGTAGTGAGAAGTTAGTTGTAAATTATTATCAAGATATTAAAGAAAATATTAAAATAGGTGATAAAATTTTTGTCAAAGGAAAGTTAAAACTTCCTAGTAACAATACTATTCCTAATCTCTTTAATTATCGAAAATACCTCTACAATAATGACATACACTATATAGTAATAGCAAGTTCAATCACTAAAACAGCTAATAATACTAATATTATTTATCATATCAAGAGTATTATTTCTAATAGAATAGACAAGATAGAAAATTCAACTAGTTACCTTCGAATCTTTATTCTAGGTGATACCTCATCATTAGATGAATCTACTTTAGCTAGTTACCGTGAAAATGGAATTTCACATTTATTTTCCATCTCTGGAATGCATATAAGCCTTTTTGCAACTATTCTGTTCTATTTTTTAAAAAGAATTTCATATAATAATTATTACAACTACACTATTGTTATATCTTTTCTTATCTTTTATTCACTCCTCGTAGGTTCTTCAATTTCTGTAATAAGAAGTCTAATTATGTACATCTTATTTGCCATAAATAAATTATTCAATTTAAAAATTAAAAGTATTGATATAATGAGTTTAACATTAATAATAACCTTGTTAATTAATCCTTATTATCTATATAACATTTCATTTCAATACTCATATACTATTTCTTTTTTCTTAATCTTATTTAATTATAAATTAAAATATATTAAAAATAAAATAATTAAAAGTCTATATACTTCCATAATAGCTAATCTTGCTTCATTTCCAATATGTATTTATAATTTTTATCAAGTAAATATTTTCTCTATTATTTTAAATATTATCCTTATTCCAACAGTAAGTATAATCATTTTTCCACTATCCCTAATAAGTTTCTTTCTCCCTCAAATAAGCTATATCTTAAACATTTTCACCAAAATATTACAATTTATCTCCCTTACCATTTCAAATCATCATTTAGGAGTTATTTCTTTTCCTAAACCAAGCATATTAATTATTATAATATATTATATATTTATCCTTTTATTTCTTTATAATAAGAGAAATATCTATATTTTCTTAATTATGCTAATTCATAAATACAGCATTTACTTAAATTCAAATTTTGAAATATTAATTTTAGATATAGGACAAGGAGATTCAATTCTAATCAAATATCCCTACAACGAAAAAGTAATATTAATTGATACTGGTGGATTAGTAAATAGCGAATATAAACTAATCGTCAATAAAACAATTCCATATCTAAAGAGTAGGGGAATATTCAAAATAAACCATCTCATACTCACACACGGAGATTATGATCATATGGGTGAATCGATCGAACTAATTGAAAATTTTAAAGTAAAAAATGTTGTTTTTAATTGTGGAGATTATAATGATTTAGAAAAAAAATTAATTAAGGTATTAGACAAAAAGAAAATTAAGTATTATTCGTGTCTTAAAGAACTTAATATCAATAGTTATAAATTACTATTCCTAAACACTAAAGAGTATGATAATGAAAATGATAATTCAAATGTTATTTACTTTAACTACAACAATTTAAAATTCTTATTTATGGGAGATGCTGGAGTAGATAAAGAAAAGGATATACTAGAAAAATATAATATATCAGATATAGATGTACTAAAAATTGGTCACCATGGATCGAATACATCTTCTAGTAAAGAATTTATAGACAAAGTTATTCCAAAGTATTCCATTATCAGTGTTGGGAAAAATAACCGATATGGTCATCCAAATAAGGAAGTATTGGACACTCTAAATGATTCAAAAATATATAGAACAGATCAAGATGGTAGTATTATGTTTAAAATTAAAAAAGATAAATTACAAATTGAGACTTGTAGTCCATAGGAAGGAGTAGACATGAATTATTGCAATGAGATAAAAAACAAATTAATTGATAATGAAATATATTCAAAAGTAAAAGATTATTCAAAAGAAAGGCATAAAGTTATTACATACTTTGAAGTTGGTAAATTGCTGGACGAAGCTGGCAGTAAGTATGGAGATAATATTTTAAATGATTATTCAAATAGACTGGTTATTAAGTTTGGGAAAAAGTATAACGAGAGAACATTGAGACGTATTAGACAATATTATAGAATATTGTTCAGATGAAAGAATTGCTGTTAGAGAATATGAACTTGTGTGATATAATAGATATAGGATGTGATAATATGACTTTACCAAAAATTATGTTTAAAGAAATGACTTTGCAAGAAAACATAGATGTTATAAAGTGGGCATATTTCGAAAACAATGGAGCATTAAGCGTTCGTGATTTTACAATTAAATACTTTCCACAACTAGCTGATTTGGATATAAACCTGTCTAGAAATGAAAGTTATAAAGTTATAGAAGAAATAGTTACTAATGATTATAATAAATATAAAGATAGAATAAAAAGTGAAACTGAAAGATATACCGCGCTATGGGGACAATATAATAATAGTTATTTTAAGGCGTTATCATCATATTTGAATATAAAATGGCCAAATAATTTAAAAGAAATAAGTGCAACTGTTGGATTAATTCCGGTTTTTCCAAGATATTTAGACAATTTTTCTTTTTCAATTGGTACAGGCGTTGATGATTCTAAATTATTAGAAGTTTGTGCTCATGAAACCCTACATTTTTTATGGTTTGAAAAATGGAAACAAATTCATCCAGAAACGCCAAGACGTGAATATGACTCACCATATTTAGTATGGCAATATAGTGAGATGGTAACTGATCCTATTTTGAATAATAAACCATTTTCTACAATGTTTGAATTTAATGAACGAGGATATGATAGCTTTTATGAACTTGAAGATGATTCTAGTAAAGTTATGGATAAATTGAGAAACATCTATAGTAAAGATATATCAATTGAAGAAAAAATGAATGATGGATTCAATTATATTAATCGAGTTTTGAATAAAGATAAAGATGAAAGGATTGCGAAAAAGTAATCTTTTTTCTTTATAAATAAAAGCATTGCATTCGACTTACTAATTGACAATCAGCACACGGAGATTATGATCATATGGGTGAATCGATCGAACTAATTGAAAATTTTAAAGTAAAAAATGTTGTTTTTAATTGTGGAGATTATAATGATTTAGAAAAAAAATTAATTAAGGTATTAGACAAAAAGAAAATTAAGTATTATTCGTGTCTTAAAGAACTTAATATCAATAGTTATAAATTACTATTCCTAAACACTAAAGAGTATGATAATGAAAATGATAATTCAAATGTTATTTACTTTAACTACAACAGTTTAAAATTCTTATTTATGGGAGATGCTGGCGTTAATAAAGAAAAAGACATCTTAGGAAAATATAATTTAAAAGATATTGATTTCTTAAAAGTAGGGCATCACGGTTCAAATACCAGTAGTAGTAAAAAATTTATAGACAATATCAACCCTAAATATTCAATAATTAGTGTTGGTAAAAATAATAGATATGGACATCCAAATAAGGAAGTTTTAAATACTTTAAAGAATAGTAAAAATTATAGAACTGATATTGATGGAAGTATCGAAATAAAGATAAATAAAAATAATTATAAAATTAATACTTATAACCCATAGAACGAAAAAATAAATAAATATTAATTCAAAAAAATTCTATAATTAATAATAAAAAGTGTCAACATTAATTTTATTCTGCATAATATATACTGTGTCGTGAGTTCGCAAGACTTGCGTTTATATAGATAAGAGTTAACTAAAAAGTTAACTCTTTTTTGACATAAAACTTAATTTACTTATTTTATAATAATACCAGGTGATAATTATGGTATACATAGATCTATTAGTTATTGAAGAATTAGTTACAAATTACATTATTATTTTAGGAACAAGCCTCCTATTAAATCGTCATACCAACTTTAGAAAAATTTTTCTCTCATCAGTAATTGGTACTATACCCCTAATTTTTCTCTTCACTAATACTCACAAATTACTATTAATGTTTATCTCATTTATAATTATTATCGTAATGTCCATTATTAGTTTTAAATATAAAGATTTAATATATACAATAAAAAACGTTTTCTATATGTACTTCCTAAGCGTTTTCTTAGCAGGATCAATATATTTAATTAATACTAACTTTCTTCCAAAAATAGATAATTACCTTTTAAATGCTATTGTCTTATTAATAGTTTTCCCTATAATTACATATATTTACATAAAAAGTTATCAAAATATAAAAAATAACACTTCTAATTATTATCAAATAGACATATATTTAAAAGACAAGCCTAAAATAACTGTTCTCTCATATCTAGATACGGGTAATATTCTAAAAGATCCATATAAAGGCCGACCAATAATTCTCGTAAACAAAGATTTAATTAACCAAGAAGAACAAAAAACTATTCTAGTACCATATAACACTATAGATTCCCACGGACTATTAAAATGTTTTTCCCCAGAAAAAATATATATAAAAGATATTGGTTATCGAAATAAATTATTAATCGGTTTGATTGATAAAGTAGATATTGAAGGCGCTGAATGTATTCTAAATAAAGAAGTATTAGAAAGGATATAAATATGATAAAAAAATTATTAAAAAAAATAATGGCCAAATACCAGCAAATACTCTTTGTTGGTAGTACAGATATTTTACCTGAACCATTATCCAAAGAAGAAGAGATAAAATATGTTGAATTATCTATGAAAGATAATCAAGAAGCAAAAAACAAATTAATTGAGCACAATTTAAGATTAGTAGTTTTCTTGGCTAAGAAATACGACAATACCGGGACAGATCTGGAAGATTTAGTGTCTATAGGTACAATCGGTTTAATCAAAGCAGTTAACACTTATCGTTTAGATAAAAATATTAAATTAGCAACATATGCTTCAAGATGTATAGATAATGAAATTTTGATGCATCTTCGAAAAATAAAACGTAAGAAAACAGAAGTGAGCTTTGAAGATAGTTTAAGTTTTGATGCTGAAGGAAATGAACTCCATCTTGAAGACGTTTTAGGAACAGACAAAGATCTTGTTACTAAAGGATTAGATGAAGAACTAAATAAGAATATGATGCTAGAAGAAATTGAAAAACTAAGACCACGTGATAAAGAAATTATTGAACTAAGATATGGTCTAAATCAAAAAAAAGAAATGACTCAAAAAGACGTTGCCACTTTACTAGGAATAAGTCAATCGTACATATCACGTATAGAAAAAAAAGTAATAAAAAAATTAAAAAGTATTATAAAAACATAACATTAAATAAAAAACCTCCCTAAAAAAAGAAATAAACCTAACTTTAAACTTGCAAGGTTTATTTTCAAAAAGGGAAGTTTTTTTAATTTCTAGTAATTTGTTCCTTTACCAAATATTCTCTAAGTTTATCCACATCATCATTTTTATAAATAATATTGTATATTGTCTCAATTATATCTACTTTTTTATTATCACTTCGAACAAGATTGTGAATAGACTCTAAAGTATATAATCCCTCAATAGTAGTATTATTTATATACTCTTGAATAATATCTTTATTAACCCCTTCGCCAAACATTTTTCCTAATGTATAATTTCTACTTTTAGGAGAAGTACAAGTTAAGAGCAAATCTCCAATTCCCGCATAAGTTAAAATTGTCTTTTTATTTCCACCAAAATCATATATTAAATTCATTACATCATTTAAAGCCTTTGTAATAAACATACATTTCGTAGATTCAGGATAATTCATTCCATCAATAATTCCAGAAGCAATCGCTATTACATTTTTAATTGCTCCATACATTTCTACCCCAAAAATATCCTTAGATAACTCTAATTTCAAAACATCATTTTCTAAAGCCTTCTTAATAACTCTTGCTGTTCCAATATTTTTAGTTGCCAAAGTTAAAGCTACTGGCACCCCCAAAACCATATCAACTGCAAAAGTCCCACCAGAAATAACTCCCACCTTCTTAGTTCTAATTATTTTTCTAACAATATTACTAACAAACAAAAGACTATCTTGCTCAATTCCTTTACTAGCAATACATATATGTTGATTTTTTTTATAAAATATTTTCAACTCTCTAATTGTCTCTCTTGCAAATTTAACAGGTATAGCAATAACTACAATATTTGCACCTTTAACTGCTTCTTCCATACTCATTGTAAATTTTACAGAAGCATCAATCACATATCCAGGTAAAGCCCTTTTATTTTTCCTTTCCTTAATAAGCATATCATATTCACTTTGAATCTTCGTCCATATTGTTACATTATTATTGCCTCTCTTAAACATTTCAGTTAAAGCCAAAGCATAAGCTCCAGCCCCCAGTATTGTAATATTCATTCTATCACCTTTATCTTCGTATTTATTTTTACATCAAAAAAATTAACTGGCAATTCAATAGTTCTAAAAACACCCTTTTTAGGCCAAATAATCTTATTTCTATTTACATCATTGAAATAATAAAGAATAGTATCATTTTTATCACACATTATCACATCAATATTTCTTTTCATAAAAAAAGTATGAATACTATTACAATTATCAAATATCTTGGCATTCTTAATCTCTTTACAAAGCATAAAACCTTTAAACCTTGAAAAAAAACTTTTACACTTAGTTACATCAATAGATTTATCATTATAAATAAGTTTCATAACTATCATCACCATTTAAATTTTATCAAAAATAATTATCTTTTTCAATATAATTAATTTAATAATTATTTATATTTTCATAACTACTTTTCCCAAAAATATGATATACTAAACATAAGGTGATATTATGGAAAGAAGAAAAAGGAAAAAAAAGTTAAAAGTAGGAAGAATAATTATAACTTTAATTATTCTAGGAGGTCTTTTCTTTGCAGGGTCTAAACTCTTAAATTTTACCAAAGAAAAAATTATTATTAAAGATTCTTATATTGCAAGTGAAGTTAGTCAAGTTTCTGTATATACCTATAATGAGGAAACCTCAAAAATGGAAGAAACTTCAAAAATTCCCAGAGGAGTTAAAATAAAAACTAGTAATAAAAATAAAACTATCGAGGACATCAATTATATAGAAATTACTTACAATGAACAAAAATATTACATTAATGAAATAAATTTAAATGAAAATCCTAAAGAAGTAGTTAAAGAAACTGAAAAATTTGTAAGAACTTCAGTAACAGTTTACAAAAATGAAAAAGATTCAAAAATATCATCATTTATAAGAAAAGGAAATTCTCTTCAAATTCTTGATTATGATAAACTAGATTCCGAAGGTAATGTTAATATGTACAAAATTAAAAAAGATAAAATAGAAGGGTGGGTGTATGCGAAATATTTAGTAGATACTAAAGAATTAGCGGATTCACCATATAATGAAAATGGCATCTACGATAAACATAAAGACAGAAAATATGGCAGGGAATTATATGGAGGAAGTACTAAAACTCTAGATTATTATCCATATGAACACCCAGAATTTGAAAACAATCCATTATTAAAGCAAGCAAAAGCAATGTATTTAAATGCCGGAGCAAATGTGATTAATCAAATCGACAGTTATCTTGAAATTGCCAAATCTAGCGGAGTAAATGCCATTGTCGTAGACTTAAAAGATGGAGCCTTAGCTTATCCTATGAAAGTTGCAAAAGAATATTCAATGACAGCTTACAATACGGCAATAAATAGCCAAGAAAATTATAAAAAAGCCATTGATAAAATTAAGGAAGCTGGAATATATGTAATTGGTCGAATTGTCGTATTTAACGATCCCCATTATGGTAAAGATCATCCAGAAGATTGTATCAAATCCACAGCCTCATCAAGATTATGGCCATCAGCTTATTCAAGAGGCGCCTGGGAATATAATGTTGAATTAGCCAAACAAGCTATCAAAGATGTTGGCTTTAACGAAATTCAATTTGATTACGTAAGATTTCCAGAAGATGCATATAATATGTCACTAAGAGGGAACACCGATTTTAAAAATACTTACGGAGAAGAGAAAGCCGAAGCCGTTCAAAACTTTCTTTTCTATGCAGCCGATCAAATACACAAAGAAAATGTATATTTATCCGTAGACGTCTTTGGAGAATGCTCAGGAACTTATGTAACATCATATGGACAATACTGGCCAGCCATCTCAAATATTGTTGATGCCATTAGCTCAATGCCTTACACTGATCACTTTGGAAGAACCGTAGATACTTGGTCTAATCCATATAAAACAGTTAATAATTGGGCTAAAGGAGCTGCTGAAAGACAAAAAGAAATTCCCACACCAGCTATTCCTAGAACCTGGATAACTGCTTATGATACTCCATATTGGAATCCTACAGTAATATATGATGCCACCAAAATAAGTGATCAAGCAAGAGCTTTATCAGATGCAGGCTTAAAAGGCGGATTTATCACGTGGAATTCTGCATCAAATATTAACAAATACCGTCAAATAAAATCAGCCTTCGCAAAAGATTATTAATTAAAAGGAGTAAATATGAAAGTAGAAATAAATAATATTACATATGAAATAATAAAAGATTACAAAGAAGGATACAATGAAGAAGAATTTAAACAAAAATGCACCGATTACTTTTATGATTATGATTATATAGTAGGAGATATTGCCTATGGTAAATTAAGATTAAAAGGCTTTTATGATGAGAAAAACAAAAAAGCAAATAAAATTAATAACTATAAAAATCTAGATAATTATTTAAAAATTAATTGTGCTCCTGATTGTAAATATTTTATCGCAAAAAAAACAAGTAAATAAAAGGACAAGTAAAAAATAAAAATAATGTATTAAAAAACTTGTCAAAATAGTAGATTTATGTTAACATTAAACCATAGTAAGATAAGGAGGAAAAAATCTTGGATAAGAAAAAATTAATAGGAACAATTATTGGTGTAACAATGTTTGCCGCTTTAATTGCCGGAGCAACATTTGCTTGGTTAACATTCAGTGCAACAATAACTAATGGTAGTTATAATACTGGTACTAAAAACTTCGTTATCAATTATGATGGTGGAACAGCTCTTACTGAAATGCCAATGCTAACTGTCTCAGAAGCAAGTGCTGTTGCTTCAAGTGGAGCTAAAGTAATTAGTTTATCTGCGGGATTAGCCTCAGGATCAACCCCAGGTAATCTAACAATAACTTTAAATACTACTGCTACTGGTGCTGATTCAAATGGGCACGTTAGCGTTTTACCAGCAATGAGATATTCAGTAGCCATTGGCACTGGTACCCCAACAGCTCCAAAAACGATAACAAGCAATACTCAAGCATTAGTACTATCAGGAACTAGCACAACTCAAAAAATCAGTAGTACAACCGCAACAACTATTAAAGTATATTTCTGGCTAGAAGCTAGCGATGTAACTACAACTATGTTAGGAGCAAGCTATTCTGGTTACATTTCAGCTAGTGCTACTCAAACAGAATCATAATTAAGAAAGGAAAATAAAAATGAAAAGTAAAGAAAAATTATTAATGGCTATTATTGCAGTTACCTTAATAATCGTCTTAGTAGGTGGAGCCACATTCGCATACTGGACTTGGAGATCATCAACTAACACCTCTGTTACCTTTACAGTACAAGGTGGTTCAATTACTATCGATGGTGGTGGCAATATTACAAGTAAATCATTAGCTCCAGCTGCTTGTACTAATGGAACATATGCTATTCAAAGACAAATTACTGTAACTTCAAAAAATGATACTGGAACTGATATGAACGAAATTCTACAATTAAAAGTAACTGACTTAACTCCAGTAACTGGAAGAACACTTACTACAACAGAAAAGCAATCAATAAAATGGGCAATTGTTAAAATACCTGGAACAAGTGCTTATGCTTCAACTACTTGCAGTTCACCATCATCTCAAGGAACATTCGAAAACTATAGCACTGGTTCAGTAATCCCATTATACACAGCTATTGGCAATGCCAAAGCCAATGCCACAACAACATCATATTACAAATTATTTATTTGGATAGATTCAGGATACACAGGTACTACTACAGTAGGTACAACAGTAACAGATCCATTACAAGAGTTAACATTAAAACTTGATTGGCAAGGATCAATGACAAACGCAACTAGTTAAAATAAAAAAGAATTTCAACTTTTTGAAATTCTTTTTAAATGAAAAAAATTGGATAATTACTATTAGAAGAATCTCTGTTATCATAATTATTATTAACCACATCATCTTTAATTTCTTTCTTCTCCGTAACACTATTTCTTGCATTACTATTACTATTACTGTTACTCCTATTACCTCTAGAGACTGTTTCATTACCAAAAGCTTTAGCTAACTTAAACATTGATCTCATATTATTTACCATCGGCTTAGCTTGCCTAATAAGTGGAATTGTCTGATTAACAACATTTAAAGTTTTATTAGCTCCGGTCAATAAACCACTCCAATTAAATGCCTTAAGTCCACTTCCAATTTTACCAAATATTCCCGAACTTTTAGGCACCATTCCTAAACCATTCATCGCCGGTATAGAACTACCCATTCTAAAAGCCGGTGCCATATTCATTCCCATACTAGGAATTGCTCCAAAGCCCATCCCGGGCATAAAAAATCTTCCTGGGTTCATATTCGTATTCCTTCCTAACATAATATATGTAAAATTTTAAAAAAAGTTTTAAAAAAACCATTATTTGTGATACAATTAAAATATAGATAAAAATAAAATGGTGATAATATGAATAATGGAAAAAATATGCAAGGAATAAATAACAGTATTACACACAACAATATGCAAAATGATTTAAATAACCACCCAGTAATGCCTCAAAAAAGTATTAGCGAAATAAAAAAAGAGTTCTCTAATAACAATAATGGACTAAAAAAGAATATCAAATTAAAAAGATTTAAATACAAAGTAAAAGACAATACTGGTAAAATTATAAGTAGCTATTTTGATGCTGATGCCAAAGTAGATGTTGAATCTTTTCTATTAAATAAAGGATATGAAATTATTTCCATAGAAGAAGACAAACTATCAACTTCATTAGGATTAGCTAACGCCTATGCATCAAGAAGAATGTCTTCAAAAGATTTAAACTTTTTCCTAACACAATTATCTACCTATGTAAAATCTGGTATTCCTTTACTAGACTCAATGGAAATTTTAAGTAGGCAAAGTAAAAAGAAAAATATCAGTATGCTCTACAAAAAAATAGTGTTTGATTTGAATAGGGGACTATCATTTAGTCAATGCCTAGAAAAACAAGGAAAAGTATTTCCTAAAATGCTAATAAATATGTTAAAAACCTCTGAAATGACCGGAGATTTAACTGGAGTTCTAGATGATATGGCAACATATTATAAAAGACAAGATTCAAACAGAAAACAAATAATTAATGCGATGATTTATCCCTCAGTATTATTAGTATTTGCTATAGCAGTTCTAACATTTGTCATTACTTACGTTGTTCCATCATTTACCTCAATGTACCAAGATGCCGGTTCAACACTTCCCACAGTGACCAAAATAATTATGAATGTTAGTGAATTTACAATAAATAATTGGTACTATATAGTAGGTACCATCGCTATAGTAAGTATAACTATTGCTCTATTGTATAAATCATCATCAAAAATAAAATATGGTTTTCAATGGATTCTAATGCATATTCCAGTAGTAAAAGAAATAATTAAATATAATCAATTAGTTACTTTTACCAGTACATTTTCCACCCTTATTAAACATGACGTATTTATTACAGATAGTATGGACATATTAAGTGTTATTACTGAAAATGAAATATATAAAAAAATAATCAATGATGCTATTATTAATCTTAGTAAAGGAAATGGTGTATCAGTTGCTTTTAAAGGCCATTGGGCTTTCCCTGAAACCGCTTATGAAATGCTTGTAACCGGTGAAAAAACAGGAAAACTAGGTGAAATGATGGAACACGTCTCAGCCTTTTATCAAGAGGAACAAACCAACATTATCACCAGATTAAAAAGTCTAATCGAACCAATTATGATAATTCTCTTAGCAATTATTGTAGGTGTAGTCCTTCTTGCAGTAGTAGTACCTATGTTTGATATCTATAAAACAATAATATAAGGAGACCATATGGAGTATATATATTTAACAATATTTTTTATATTTGGTAGCATTATGGGTTCATTCTACCATGCCCTGGCCACCAGATTATCAAAAGGTGAATCCATAATAAGACCATCATCACACTGTGAAAAATGTGGACATATATTAAAATGGTATGAATTGATTCCTATCATATCTTATTTATTACAAAAAGGAAAATGCCGAAAATGTCAAAATAAACTACCAATAAGTTATTTACTAATGGAAATATGTACCGGAGTTTTATTTGCCGTGTGCTATCACGTCTTTGGCTTTGAACTAAAATTAATTACCGCCTTAATATTTGTCTCAAGCCTAATTACTATCATCATCAGTGACATTGAATATATGATAATTTTAGATGAAGTATTAATCTTTGCCATTACCGCCATAATAATAGTGGATATATTTGATATAGGGCTGTACAAATCTTCACTATGTGTTTTATCAGGAGTAGGGGCATTTATTACTATGCTACTAATAAAAAAACTAGGAGACCTTATTTTCAAACAAGAATCACTAGGCGGTGGAGATATTAAATTAATGTTTTTAGTTGGCTTAGTAATAGGATATCCAATGTCCGTATGCAATATATTCTTTGCCACCTTCATCGCATTTCCTATAGCTCTTGCTTTATTAATTTTCAAAAAAGATAATATTATTCCCTTTGGTCCATTCCTAAGTATGGCTGCAATTATTTTATATATTTGGGGATTAACCTTTGAAGAAGTCTTAAAATTTATTATCAAATAAAAAGAGAAAAGAGGTATAAAATGAGCAAAAAAACAATTTTTATAATTTTACTAATTATGTTATCAATTGGAATCGTTTCACTATATACAACTTTTGCTATTGATGAAGAAGCTAAAAAATTAGAAGATTCAAATGCTGACTATAATTTAATATATTCAATCAAAGAAAATTCCAATAAAATCTTAAGCATTTCCCCAAAAGAGGAAAAGTATGTTGATATAGCCCTAAATAATCCCTATCAATCTACAGTAAAATATGGAATGTATTATTATGTAGAAAAGCCTACTAGATCCCCCCAAGGACTTACCTTATCACTAGCCGAAGACTCATTAGATTTACTACAAAATACTATTAAACCAAACCAATCTAGAAACATCTCTATAAAAGTAGTAAATAACTCAGAAGAACAAGTTGAACTGGTTATAGGTGCTTTAGTAGGATTTGAAAAAGGAAATATTGAAGACTTAGTAAAAGACGGAGAAATATTAATTAAATAAAAGGAGAAAAAATGAAAAGAATTGCAATTAATGGTTTTGGCCGCATTGGCCGTTTAGTTTTTAGAATTATCACATCCCTAGAAGATATGGAAGTGATAGCTATCAATGATTTATCCACTCCAGAAGAATTAGCATATTTATTAAAATATGACACTAATCATCGTGGATATAAAGAAAAAATAACATTTGATGAAGAAAATATTTATGTAAATGATAAGAAGATAAAAGTATATAAGGAAATGGACCCAGTAAATTTACCTTGGAAAGAATTAGGGATAGATACAGTATTAGAATGTACTGGAAAATTTACTAGTTATGAAAAAGCCCTAGCACATATCAACTCTGGAGCTAAAAAAGTTTTAATATCAGCTCCTGGAAAAGGCGAAATGAAAACAATTGTTTATAATGTAAATGATCAAATTTTAAATGACAATGATATCATTGTTTCCGCTGCCTCTTGCACAACCAATTGCCTAGCTCCAGTACTAAAAGTATTAGATGACGAGTTTGGTATAATAAAAGGTAATATGACAACAATTCACGCTTATACAAACGATCAGGCTACTCTAGATGTTTCACATAAAAAAGGAATTATTGAAAGAAGAGGACGTGCTTGCGCTATGAATATGGTACCAACCTCAACAGGAGCTGCCAAAGCAATTGGCAAGGTTCTTCCAAATCTTGAAGGAAAAATTCTAGGTTCAGCCATAAGAGTTCCAATATCTGATGGTTCATTAATTGACTTAGTCGTTGAATTATCAAGAAAAGTAACTAAAGAAGAAATTAACCAAACATTTAAAAACAACATCAATGAAACCTTACACTACACTGAAGATCCAATTGTATCATCTGATATTATTTCTTCAACCTGTGGTGCTACTATTGATTCTAACCTAACAAATGTTTTAGAAGTTGACGGAAAACAATTAGTTCATATTGTTGCTTGGTATGACAACGAAATGGGTTATTCTTATCAAATGGTAAGAACCCTTCAAAAAATGTAATAAAGAACCAAAAAGGTTCTTTTTATTAAAGACCGTAAATATGAAAAATAGATGTCAATTAATATTGATAATATTTAAAAAATATGATATATTATTAACATAGAGAGTAGCTAAAGAGGGTGATACAATGGAATTTAAAAAAATGATAATTGTTCTAAGTATTACCATAATTGTTTTAATGAGTATAATGATGGGAGTAAGCTATGGTTGGTATGCCTATGAAAATGCACAAAGTACCATTGGCGGTAGCACAATTAAAGAAAATCCAACAGTAATCTTTTCCCAAACAGAGTACATAAGTTCAACTCAAACAATGCCAATATTAGACACAGATCGCTATAATTATGCTAATAAAAATAGTTTTAATATAACCATTGGTGAAAATCTTAAAGAGTATCAAGTTGGTATTGAAATATCACTTGTTAATATTTCAATGTCAGAAGAATTAAAAATAGCTAACTATAAATATGAACTACTTCAGGAGGGAGTAGTTATAGCTAATGGAAATTTTGCTGATTTAAATGTTACCAGTATCAAATTAATGCCAATGACGATCATTAATCCAATTGGCTATCCTCAAACATATACCTATGAATTATATATCTGGCTAAGTGATGATGGCACAAATCAAAACTATCTAATGAATAAAGGATTTAATGCCAGAATTAATGTTAACAGTGCAGTAAAAAGATAGAAAGAAGGTTTTTATGAAGCGCCAAACAATAATTACCATTATCGCAATCATCATCTTTGGAATTACCGTTGCCGGTTCAACATATGCCTTTTATACCGCTAGCATTTCTACTAAAAAAAATATGCTGAGTGCTAGTGGTAGCGAATTAACAGTAAACTATACTGGTCAATCATCAATTGACGGTCCAATAAATGTTACCAATAGTAGAATAGAAGGTCAAAGTGCCACCGTAAATATAAGCCTCGGCGAAAACAGCGTTCCTGCTAAAGCCTCACTATTTCTAAATATTCAAAAAATAGAAAAAGTTGCCGTAGAAGGATTTATCTGGGAAGTGTATGGATATTTAGATGGCAATTCCACCCCAGTATACACTGACAGTGGAAATTTTAAAGATAAAAGTGCTAACAGCCCAAATAACGTAATAGAAATAGTTAAAGATTACCAATTATCTAAAACAAATACTACATTCACTATATATTTATGGATAGATGGTAAAAAAACCGGAAATGAAGTAGTAGGAGGAAGCTTTACTGGATATATTAGCGCCAGAAGTGAAAACTACCAAGCAAATCTTCAGTAATGGTCTTAACCTAAAAACTAAAATAACCATTTGTTAATTAAACCTCGTTTCTTGATTATAAGAAATGAGGTTTAATTAACTGTAATACTAAAATGAGTTATTTTTTTTCTACAAAAAAATATAATTTACTAGGTGACATAAATGAAAATTATTATTGACCCCTATCGAGGTGGTAAAGATACTGGTAATAATATTGAAGGACAATATGAAAAAAATATTCTCCTCGCACTATCAAAGTCCCTTCAAGAAAATCTTGAAAAAAAGGGGATAGATGCTGAACTAGTAAGAACCACAGATGTCTCATTAACTGACGACGAACGTATCAGTATTATAAATGAAATAAAAAATAATAATGATATAATTATTCAAAATAGAATTTCTGAAGATAGTTCATTTAATATTATTTATCCCCTAAGAAATAGCGACAGCCTTGCCAGTATTTTAAGTAACTACTTAGAAACCAACGACATAAACGTAAACAAATATTTTCAACGAAGATTACCACAAGATACAATGTTAGACTACTACAGTATTATAAGAAATACTAAACCAAATGAAACCATTATAATTGAATATAACAACCCCTCAAATTACCAAAAAACCACCGAAGTCATTGCTGATGCTATATATGCCTATCTTGGTAAAAAAAATACTTATACCGTAAAAAAAGGCGACTCACTTTATCAAATAGCTAAAAAATATCAAACTACAGTTGAAGAAATAAAAAAACTAAACAATTTAAAAACTAATGATCTAAAAATAAACCAAGTATTAAAAATTCCCGAAAAAAAAGTAACTACTCCACCAAAACAAATAACAGAAGACTACGACATATATATAGTAAAAAAAGGTGATTCCCTATATAAGATTGCCAAAAATTATGATATTACCGTAACTAAGTTAAAAGAAATGAATAATCTAAAATCAGACACCTTACAAATAAACCAAGAATTAAAAGTTCCAAAATCAAAAGAGTCATATATAATTTATAAAGTAAAAAAAGGTGATTCCCTATACCAAATAGCTAAAAAAAATAATACTACCGTTGAAGAAATAAAAAAACTAAATAATTTAACCAGTAACATTTTAAGCATAAATAAAGAATTAAAAATTCCCCGATAGTTATAAAAAAATAAAATTAACATAATATATAGTGTCACTATATGTGACAGAAAAGACACAAGTGGTTGTGTTTTTTTCTTTAAAACTATTCCTACAAATACAAACAATTGTATGAAAAAAAGAATTTGACAAAAAGAATACTATTATGATATAATCATACCTATATGAACTACATAATAAAGTTATGAAGGGAGCGTTTAATATGAAAAAAATTATAATATTTATATTAAAATCAACTTTCATAATTTTTCTTATTACTGTAATTATTAACATTATAGTAATAGCAACCACAAAAAAGCAAATTATAAACATTAAAAACATTAAAGAAGAAACCACAAATTTTGATTGTATTATTATTTTAGGAGCTGGTATTAGAAATAATCGCCCCAGTCCTATGCTAGAAGATCGTCTAATAACTGGTAAAGAATTATATAATATGGGTATTTCAAAAAAAATATTAGTTAGTGGTGACCATTCCAAAACAGATTATGATGAAGTAAAAGTGATGAAAAATTACCTTATCGAAAATGGCATTCCTTCAGACAAAATATTTATGGATCACGCAGGATTATCAACATATGACAGTATTTACCGAGCAAAAAAAATCTTTAATGCCAAAAAAATAGTTATTGTAACGCAAGATTACCATTTATATCGTGCCCTATATATTGCCAACAAACTAAATATAGAAGCCCTAGGTATTCCAGCAAATAAAAGAACCTACCAAAATCAAGCAAAAAGAGATATCCGTGAATATGTAGCCCGAATTAAAGATGCCATTAAATGCATAACAAAACCCCAGTCAACTTATCTAGGAGAAATACATCCAATTGAAGGAAACGGAGATACTACTAACGATAATAAAGTGGTATATTAAATATACCAACAGAACACCTTTAACAAAATATAAGTGGTTCTGTTTTTTTATACCCAATAATTATTATTTATACAAATATTATTTTTTAACTAAAAAGTTAACAATTTGTAGAAAAATGTGCTATAATATATTGCAGTTTGGGAGTGGTTAGTATGAAAACAGAAGACTTTGATTATTATTTACCAGAAAATTTGATAGCACAAACACCATTAATTAAAAGAGATAATTCTAAATTAATGGTTCTAGACAGAAAAACTGGAGAAATCAAACACGATATTTTTTATAACATAATTAATTATTTAAATCCTGGAGACACCCTTGTACTAAATGATACAAAGGTAATGCCTGCCAGAATAATTGGTCAAAAGATAGATACTTCAGCTGTAATTGAATTATTACTTTTAAAGAATATTAACGGTGATAACTGGGAATGCTTAGTAAAACCTGCAAAAAGAGTAAAAGAAGGAACGATTATTTCCTTTGGTAGTGGCAAATTAAAAGCAAAATGTATTAAAGTAGGTGAAGAAGGAATAAGAGAATTTACCTTCCTCTATAATGGAATATTCTACGAAATTTTAGATGAATTAGGTTCAATGCCATTACCGCCATACATTAAAGAAAAATTAACTGATAAAAATCGTTATCAGACAGTATATGCTAAAAATATAGGATCAGCTGCTGCCCCAACTGCCGGATTACATTTTACTAAAGAATTACTTAGTACCATCAAAGCCAAAGGCATTCAAATATGTTATATCACATTGCACGTTGGCTTAGGAACATTCAGACCTGTTAACGTCGAAGATGTCACAACACATAAAATGCATAGCGAATTTTACTCAATGTCAAAAGACGTTGCCGACGCCCTAAATAAAGCTAAAAAAGAAAACAAGAGAATCATTGCCGTAGGAACAACTTCTACCAGAACTCTTGAAACAATTATGACAAAATATGGAACCTTTAAAGAAACTTCCGGATGGACAGATATTTTTATTTATCCTGGATACACCTTTAAAGCCATTGATGCTCAAATAACAAATTTTCACTTACCAAAATCAACTCTTATTATGCTTGTTTCAGCTTTTGCCACCAAGGAAATTATTCTAACATCCTATGAAGAAGCCGTAAAAAATAAATATCGTTTCTTCTCATTTGGCGATGCAATGCTCATAAAATAAACAAATAGTGTAAAATTTGTGTCAAATTAACAAAAAGTAAATAAATTTAAAAGTAATTTATATATTTACTAGGAATATCATTATTGGAGGGATAAATATGAACATCACCAATGAAATGATAAATGAAATTCGAAATAAAATTGACATTGTTGATATCATATCTAACTATGTCCCATTAACTCAAAGAGGAAAAAATTATTTTGGCGTATGCCCATTCCACGATGATCACTCCCCAAGTATGAGTGTTTCAAAAGATAAACAAATTTTTAAATGTTTTTCCTGTGGAACATCTGGCAATGTCTTCGAATTTGTAGCCAACTATGAACATATTGGATTCTATGATGCCGTAAAACTCTTAGGTAATAAAGTAGGATACAACTTAGGAACTCTTACAACCACTAAAAATAAAGAAGATAAATCATATGAAATTTATCAGTTAGCCTGCAAATTTTATCAAAATAATTTAAATACTTCATTAGGAAAGAATGCCTATGAATATTTAGAAAATAGAAAAATAGACAAAGATACCATCAAAAAATTTCAAATAGGTCTATCTGTTCCTAAAATATCATTAACCAACTATTTGTTAAATAAAGGAATTAAATTAAAAGAATTAGTAGACTTAGGAATCAGTAATGAGAATGGTATAGATTTATTTATTAATCGTATTATGTTTCCTCTATACGATTTAGAAGGAAATGTTATTGCTTTCTCTGGACGTATTTATAATACCAAAGATAACAGTAAATATATAAATACTAAAGAAACAAAAATATTCAAAAAAGGAACAATTCTCTATAATTATCATCAAGCTAAAAGTCCTTTGAAAAAAAATGAAAACATTATCGTTATGGAAGGCTTTATGGATGTTATTCGTGCCAGTACAGTAGGTATTTCCAACTGCGTAGCCACAATGGGGACAGCCTTAACCAAACAAAATGCTACTCTCCTAAAAAAAATGGCTGATAACATAATTCTATGCTTTGATGGTGATAAAGCTGGAGAAGAGGCTACTACTAGTGCAATTAATGTTTTAAAAGAAATAGATGTAAACCCTAAAGTAGTAAGATTAGAAGAAAATTTAGATCCAGATGAATATATTCTAAAATACGGTCAAGAAAAATTTCAAAATAAATTAAATAATCCATTAAGCTCAATTGAATTTCTAATGAAATTACATAAAGAAGATAAAAATTTATCAGATGTTGAAGATATCTCCAAATATATTGATGAATCAATTAAAGACCTAATATCCATTGAAGATCCTATTTTAGTAGAATTAACCATCAATAAAATGGCTAAAGAATTTAATTTAGATCTAAAAATATTAAAAGACAAATATAATAATTTGAAAAAGCAACATACTAATAAAAGACAACAATCAACCATAACAATAAAAAAAGAAGAAAAGTTAAATCAATGCGATAGTGCAAGCCTAATATTGTTATTCTATATGTTAAAAGATGAAAAAATTATTCATACCGTTGAAAATCGCATCACCTTTTTTCCCAATCCTAACATTAGAGCATTATCTAACGAAATGATAGATTACTACCACAAATATCATACTCTAAATGAAGCTGATTTTATTAGTTACATTTATGAAAAACCAGAAATACTAAAATTATTTAAAGAAATAATTAATCTAAAATGTCGAGAAAAATATACTGACGAAGAAATTGAAGACTATATAAAATTAATTAATTCATATCCCGTCAAAAACAAAATTGATGTCTTATATAAAAAAATAAAGGAAGAAACTGACCCACTAAAACAAGCCAGTATTCTAAGCGAAATTTTATCTTTAAAAGGAGTGAAATAATGATAGAAGAAATAAAAACATATGAAGACAGAAAAAAAGAATTAATAGAGAAGGGGGCTGAAGTTGGATATATAACCTATGAACAATTAGCTACAGCCTTAAAAGGATTAGAATTAGATAGTGACTCCCTAGATGACTTGTATAACAGCCTAATGGACGCCAATATTCAGGTTGTAACCGACGAAGATTTAGCCGGAGATGATGATGCTGATGCCGGAAATGAAAGCATCGATGACATCTTAAAAGATAGTACTCTAGCTAAGGAACTAACGATTAGTGACCCTGTTAGAATGTACCTAAAAGAAATAGGAAAAATAAGCCTACTTACTTTAGACGAAGAAATGGAATTATCTGCTCGTATCGTTGCTGGCGATGAAGAAGCCAAAAACAAGTTAGCTGAATCAAATCTAAGATTAGTCGTATCAATAGCTAAAAGATATGTTGGAAGAGGTATGCTATTTCTAGACTTAATTCAAGAAGGAAATATTGGCCTTATGAAAGCTGTAGAAAAATTTGACGCCGAAAAAGGATATAAATTTTCTACATATGCTACCTGGTGGATAAGACAAGCCATCACCAGAGCCATCGCCGACCAAGCAAGGACCATCAGAGTTCCAGTACATATGGTTGAAACAATTAATAGATTATCACGTTATCAACGTCAATTAACCCTTGAATTAAATCGTGAACCTACTGAAGAAGAATTAGCTAAAAAAATGCATCTTTCACTAGATAAGGTAAGAGAAGTTATAAAAATAGCTCAAGAACCAGTGTCACTAGAAACCCCAATTGGTGAAGAAGATGATTCACATTTAGGAGATTTCGTAAAAGACGAAAGAACAATGTCTCCAGAAGAATATACTGTTCACGAACTTCTAAAAGATGAAATTTCTGATGTCCTACTAACCCTAACAGAAAGGGAAGAACAAGTTTTGCGCTTAAGATTTGGATTAGATGATGGCTGTTGCAAAACCCTCGAAGAAGTAGGGCAAATGTTCGGAGTTACTCGTGAAAGAATACGTCAGATCGAAGCTAAAGCTCTAAGAAAATTACGTCATCCATCAAGAAGTAGAAAACTAAAGGATTTTCTAAATGATTAAAATATCTCCAAGGTTAGAAGCGATTGCCACACTAGTACCAATAAACTCCAACGTTATTGATATTGGTTGCGATCATGGCCTATTAGATATTTATCTTTATCAAAAAAGAATTTCCTCAAAAATCATTGCTAGCGATATTAACGGCTTAGCTCTGAACAATGCTAAAGAAAATATTAAAAGAAATCATCTTGAAGGTATTATTGAAACTCGATTAGGTAATGGATTAGATTCTCTAAATCAAGAAGATAATATTGATACCATTATTATTTCTGGAATGGGAGCCAATACAATTATTGGTATCATTAAAAATAACACCAAAAAATTATCCAACATTAGCACTATAATTATCCAAAGTAATACCAAAAACGAATTAATAAGAAAAGAAATAACCAAAATAGGTTATCAAATAAATGAAGAACAAATAGTTAAAGATAACAATAAAATATATATAATTATTAGATTTATTAAAGCAGCAAAAAAAGCCAAATATACCTCAAAAGAATTATATTTTGGTCCAATTCTTCTAGAAAAAGACTCCTTATTATTTAAAGAATATCAAAAAGCAGAACTAAAGAAATTATTAATAATTAAAAAGATGATTCCTAAAAATAAAATACTAGAAAGATATAAAATAAACAAAATAATAAAGCTATATAAATAACTATTACCATTAAAAAAGGTAATAGTTTTTATATTTAAATAAAAGAACACAAAAAAAACAAACCTTCATTACAAAGATTTGTTTAATTTCTAAATGGTGTCCCGTATGCGATTCGAACGCATGACCCTTTGATTAAAAGTCAAATGCTCTACCGGCTGAGCTAACGGAACATATTAGTGGTTGCCTCGGCTAGACTCGAACTAGCGAATGTCACAGTCAAAGTGTGATGCCTTACCGCTTGGCTACGAGGCAATGATACGACGTACTATCTAACCAAAACAAAGTGGTGGAGGGACATGGATTTGAACCATGGAACCCGAAGGAACAGATTTACAGTCTGCCGCGTTTGACCACTTCGCTATCCCTCCAAAAAAAGATGGTGCCGAAAACAGGAATTGAACCCGTAACCTACTGATTACAAGTCAGTTGCTCTACCAATTGAGCTATTTCGGCAACATAATGGTGGGCGATACAGGACTCGAACCTGTGACCCCCTGCTTGTAAGGCAGGTGCTCTAACCAACTGAGCTAATCGCCCGAAATAAATATCAGTTCAATCAATAACTAAAACATAAACACATTGGCAACTGACATTTAATAATATACCACGAGTTTTAACTCGTGTCAACAATTTTTTTTACATTTTATCCATAATTTCCTTTATCTTTTCATTTATCCACAAATCAAGATGTTCCTTCAATGGTTCAAAACCATTCGTATAAGTTCCCTCAGTACCAATAACTCTTCCATCATTACGATAATCAATATTCTTAATACTAAGTTTAAATTTTCCTGTCTCCTCATCTTTATCAACGACTTGGGCATAAATTTTATCCTTAATTCTAATATAGTCATTAATATTTTTAACATACCCACTAGATATCTCTGAAATATGTATTAGACCATCATATTTATTATTAATTAATACAAAAGCTCCATATTTTTGAATACCTGTAACTGTAACCTCAATTACATCATTTATCTTTATATCATCCATATTATTCCTCTTTCTGTAGGTATTATAACATTATTTTCTATATTTTTAAAGTTTCTAATTGAAAAATATAAAAAAAAATATTATACTTATTTCAGGTGATAAAATGGAAATTGAAAAGAAAATAAATGAAGTATTAAACAAAATAAGACCATATTTACAAAATGATGGTGGAGATGTAGAATTTAAAAGATATGAAAATGGTGTTGCTTATGTAAAACTAATCGGAGCATGTAGTAATTGCCCATTATCAGATCATACTCTAGAAAGTGGTATTGAAACAGCCTTAATAAATGAAGTCCCTGAAATAATAAAAGTAGTCAATGAAGATTAATACATCAATTAATTCTTCTTTTTTTTAACCATAAAACATCATCCACCCCATAAACTTTTCTTAAATAATCAATGATCTGACTAAGATAAATTTCATATTCATTTAATCTAGTAACCACTTCAAGAATAATTTTCTCTTCTTTCCCATCAATAATTATATCCTCATACATATCAAAATAAAAGCTTGGATATAACAATCTAGCAACTAATAATTTTACCTCACTTAAACTTAGATTACTATTTTTAAGATAATTATCAAGCTCATAATAAACATTATAATTATTCCTAAAAAAAGAAATTTTTAAATATTCCGCCACATCTCTGGCACGATAATCAAAAATAATATTTAAAGGATTATATAAAGCTTCAACCGTATCATCAAACCTAATAACTTTATGACTAACAACATACTTATAATCATTTTCTAAAACAATATTATTATAATAACTAATAGCATTTTCTGCCATTCCAACAAAATAATTAAAACTATCAACAATAATCGGATACTTTTTTCCATTCTCATTAATAAGATCTTCCAAATAATCTATTTTTCTACTCCAAAGATTTCCCCAATTGATTTGTATCTTATCCTTATATAAAGAATTAGCTAAATAACTAATTTCTTCTAAAGAAATAACCTTATTCCCATTTGCATATATTCGTATTAAGATATAAGGTATATTATTATTAATACTAATAATCTCACCATTTCTATTACTAATAATTTCACTCATTAAAGTATTTCCAATTAACTTTTTATTAACTTCTAATAAAAAATTAACATTTCCATAATTATCATAAATATACATTTTATATAAATAACCATTATAAACGAAAGAATAACTCTTATCCTCATATTTAATTTTATCTATTCGCATATTGTAAAAATACTCAATAAAATTTTTCATTATAATCACTCATTAAAGTTTATGTTTAATTTACAAAATAATGTAAAAATAACTTCATAGTGAAAAAGTTTGACAAAACAAAAATAATTCGTATATAATTGGTAAGAAAGGACGGAGGTAAAAAATATGCCAAAGAAATTAGTTATTGTAGAATCTCCAAGTAAAAGTAAAACTATTGAAAAGTATTTAGGAAAAGATTACAAAGTAGTATCATCCCTAGGACATATAAGAGATCTATCTACTACCGGAAAATATGGTTTTGGAATAGATATAGATGATAACTTTAAACCCAAATATGAAATAATTAAAGGTAAAAAGAAATTAGTTACTGAATTAAAAAAAGATGTTAAACAATCTGATTTCGTATATTTAGCAACCGACCCCGATCGTGAAGGTGAGGCAATATCATGGCATTTATACGATACACTAGGATTATCAGATGATAAATATAAAAGAATTGTCTTTAATGAAATAACTAAAGATGTAATTCTCTCAAGTTTTTCAAAAGCCAGAGAAATAGATACTGATTTAGTCAAATCACAAGAAACCAGAAGAATGTTAGATCGTATTATAGGATTTAGATTAAGTAAACTAATGCAATCTAAAACAGGTGGTAAATCTGCCGGACGTGTTCAAAGTGTTGCCTTAAAATTAATTGTTGACAAAGAAAGAGAAATAGAAAAATTTATTCCCGAAGATTATTATGAAATAGAAGCCAATTTTACTGATTTTATTGCTAAATTAGATACATATAACCATAAAAAAATTGAAATAAAAACAGAATTTGCAGCTAAAGAAATAATTGATAAACTCTCAAAAGCTTTCAAAATAGATTCTATTGATAAAAGTGAAAAATCTAAAAAAGCAAAACCCCCTTATATAACATCAACACTTCAACAAGATGCCTCAACAAAGCTAAACTTTACCAGTAAGAAAACAATGATGTTAGCTCAAAAATTATATGAAGGTATTGCTTTAAAAGATGAAACTGTTGGATTAATAACATATATGAGAACAGATTCTATTAGATTATCTGAAGAATTTATAAAGCCAACATATGGTTTTATAAAAGATAAATATGGTGAAGATTATTTAGGATATGTTAAAGTAAGTAAAAAAACTGAAAATGTCCAAGATGCCCACGAAGCCATTCGTCCAACTAGTATTAACAGGACCCCAGAAAGTGTCAAGCCTTATTTATCAAATGATGAATATAAATTGTATAAAATGATTTATTATAGAGCACTTGCATCCCTAATGAAAGATGCCAAATTCTCCTCTACAACTATTATTCTAGATAATAACAACTATCAATTCAAAGCTACCGGTAGTATCCTTATATTTGATGGTTACTTAAAAGTATACGGCGAATACGAAGAAAACAATGACACAATATTACCAGACTTTAGTACGTATAAAACAAACATTCTTGCCGCTAATGATATTACATACACAATGCACACAACCAAACCTCCATCAAGATACACCGAAAGTAAATTAATCAAGGAAATGGAAACACTAGGCATAGGAAGACCATCAACTTATGCCACAACCATTGGTATTTTAGAAGATCGAGGATATGTTAAAGTAATAGATAAAAAATTTCATCCAACAGAAATAGGCATAGAAACAACAGATAAACTACAAGAATATTTTAAAGATATAATTAATGTAGCCTATACCAAAGAGATGGAAGATGATCTAGACAAAATAGCTGATGGTAACCTCGAGTATACTAAACTGTTAACAAGATTCTATACAGAATTTGAACCTAAAGTAGAAGAGGCCTTTAGTAATATGGAAAAAAAGCCTCCTGAAGAAACAGGGGAGTTATGCCCAAATTGCCAAAGCCCACTAGTAGTTAAAAGAAGTAAATATGGATCATTTGTAGCTTGTTCAAATTACCCAACATGTAAATACATAAAAAATGATAAAGAACCCCCTCAAGAGATTATGCCCTGTCCTAAATGTGATGGCAAAATAATAGCCAAAAAAACTAGAAAAGGGAAAGTATTTTACGGCTGTACAAATTATCCAAAATGTGATTTTGCCACTTGGGACGAACCAATTAATGAATCTTGCCCACAGTGCCACAACATTTTAGTAAAAAAAGGCAAAAAAATAAAATGTTCAAGTTGCAACTATGAAAAGGAACAATAAAAAGCAATTAAAAGTTAAATAAAGAGGATAAATTAAAAAACATCCTCTTTATTTATTAAAAAAACAAAAAAGTTTAATTTTATCATTGACAAACATTCCAATATAATATATAATTTATATTGCTGTGGGGAATTAGCTCAGTTGGCTAGAGCATCACGTTTGCACCGTGAGGGTCAAGGGTTCGAGTCCCTCATTCTCCACCAGTATCGGGAAGTGGCTCAACTTGGTAGAGCATTTGGTTTGGGACCAAGGGGTTGCAGGTTCAAATCCTGTCTTCCCGACCATTTAGAATATAAAGTCTTGTAATCAAGGCTTTTTATTATATCTAAAATATATATAAGAATAACAAAACAAATAAAATTATAAGATAAAAAAATAAAGTAAACAGTTTAGCGCGAAAAAGTTTGAAAATTTAATAAAATTTCATTAAATTCTTTTCTTTTTATACTAACTATGCTAAAATGTCAGTAATGAGGTGTACAAAAATGAATGGAAATAAAGCGATAACCAAAAGAGATGAAGACTTTGCCAAGTGGTATACAGACGTTGTTACTGCTGCCAAATTAGCAAGATATTCAACCGTAAAAGGATGTATTATTTATGAACCAAATGGTACTGCAATTTGGGAAAGAATTCAAAATGAAATGGACAAAATGTTTAAGGCTACCGGTCACAGAAATATTCAAATGCCAATGCTAATTCCTGAAAGTTTATTAAGAAAAGAAGGAGAATTAGTTAAAGGATTTACTCCTGAAGTAGCTTGGGTTACCCAAGGAGGAGAAAAAGAATTAGAAGAACGACTATGCATAAGACCAACTAGTGAAACTCTATTTAGCGAATACTATCACGAAGTTGTAAAATCATATAAAGATCTACCTTTAAAGTACAATCAATGGTGTAATGTTATGCGTTGGGAAAAAGAAGCAAGACCTTTCCTTCGTGGAAGAGAATTCTTCTGGCAAGAAGGCCATACCGTTCACGCTACCAAAGAAGAAGCCGAACACGAAACCAGACAAATGCTCGAGGTTTACAAAAAGTTTTTTGAAGAATATTTAGCAATTCCCGTATTGTGTGGTAAAAAAACTGAAAAAGAAAAGTTTGCCGGAGCTGAATACACCCTTACCATCGAATCGCTTATGTATAATGGTGTCTCACTTCAATCAGGAACTAGCCACTACTTTGGTCAAAAATTTTCCAAAGCCTATGACATAAAATTTGTTACTAAAGAAAATACTTTCGAATATGCATATCAAACATCTTGGGGAGCATCAAATCGTATGATTGGTGCAGTAATAATGGTTCACGGTGATGATCATGGCCTTGTTTTACCACCAAAAATAGCTCCACTTCAAGTGATTATTGTCAAAGCTACAAACGATGAGAAAACTAATTTATTAGCCAATGAACTAAAAGAAAACCTTCTAAAAAATAATATTAGTGTAACAATAGACGAAACTGATAAATCATTTGGATTTAAACTAGCCGAAGCTGAAGTAAATGGTATCCCTGTAAGAATAGAACTAGGTAAAAGAGACTTAGAACAAAATACAATAACTATTGCCAGAAGAGACACCTTAGAAAAAGAACAAGTAAATCTTACCGAAGATATAATAAAATATATAACAAATTTATTAAATGATATTCAAAGTAATTTATATAATAAAGCTAGTGAAAGAAAAAAAAGGATGACATATCAGGCTAAAACTCTTGAAGAAATAAATAAAATTATGAATACCCAACCAGGCTTCATCTATGCTCCTTGGTGTGGAAATGTTAACTGCGAAGAAAAAATGAAAGAAATAAAAGGCTTAAAATCACGTTGTATTGTCGAAGATACCGACAAAGAAACATGTCCAGTATGTGGTAAAAAATCTAAACACATCGTCGTTTGGGGTATTCAATACTAACCAAAAAACAATTATTGAAATTTCATATAACATATGATATAATAAACAAGAAAAAGGAGGACGTATGGAAACAGCTGTTCTAATTGTATCAATATTATTAATTGCAATTGTTTTATTACAAAGTGGCAAAGCCGAAAGTGCCGACATAATTCAAGGAAGTTCTTCTGAATTATTTCAAAACAGAAAAGAAAGAGGAGTAGAGTTATTTATCAGTAGATTAACTTTTATTCTTGGATTTACATTTTTCGTTCTTTGCATATTTATTTCATTTATGTAAAAGAACATCCTAAAACAAAATAAAAAAAGCCATCTTACTTTGGCTTTTTTTATTAATAAAAATATATTTATACATAAAAATAAAATTAAAAAAATATGTTAAATAGTGATAATAAAATATCATTTACAAAAAAACAAAAAAATGTTATCATACTGTATACTTAAAGAAAGGATTGATAATATGTTAGAATTAAAAAAAATTACCAAAATTTATCAAGTAGGGGATTTTAAACAAACTGCTCTTGATAACATTACTGTAAATTTTAGAAGCAACGAATTTGTCTCTATCCTTGGACCATCAGGATCAGGCAAAACAACCCTCCTAAATATAATAGGTGGCCTTGATAAATATACCAGCGGTGATTTAATAATAAATGAAATGTCCACCAAAAAATTCAAAGATAATGACTGGGATACCTTTAGAAATCATCGAGTAGGTTTTATCTTTCAAAATTACAACTTAATTTCTCATCAAACAATTCTTACCAACGTTGAATTAGCCCTTACCTTATCAGGAGTACCAAAGTCTACACGAACAAAAAAAGCTATTGAGGCCCTAACTAAAGTCGGCTTAAAACAACATATTAATAAAAAGCCAAATCAATTATCTGGTGGCCAAATGCAAAGAGTAGCCATTGCCAGAGCTCTTGTAAACGATCCAGAAATTTTATTAGCAGATGAACCAACCGGAGCTCTAGATACCACTACTAGTAAAGAAATAATGCATCTCTTAGAAAAAATAGCCAAAACCAAATTAGTTATTATGGTTACTCATAACCAAGAATTAGCCGAAACATATTCTACTAGAATTATTCGTATTAAAGATGGACATATAACTGATGATACAAATAAATATGATGGTAAAGAAAATACTACCCAAGACGAAGAAACCATCAAAACCAAAAACAAAAAAACTAGTATGAGTTTTATTACGGCTCTAAGTCTAAGTTTTAACAATCTCTTAACCAAAAAAGGCCGTACTATTCTAACATCCTTTGCCGGAAGTATTGGAATAATTGGTATATCCCTAATTCTTTCACTATCCACCGGGGTTAACAATTATATAGCAAGAGTACAAGAAGACACCTTAACTAGTTACCCATTATCAATAGAACAAACAACCGCCGATATGTCCAGCCTAATGACTGATTTAGCTAACCAAAACAAACGAAAAGAACATAAAGATAACAAAATATATTCAAATAACATTATGACTAGTATGATAGAGTCAATGTCTAAACAAATAAAAACCAATAATTTAAAAGAATTTAAAAAATATCTAGAATCACATCAAGAAGAAATTTCCCAATATGCCAACGATATTAAATATAAATACAACCTAGATCTACAAATTTATAGCAAAGATACTACTAAAATAACTAAATTAAATCCATCAACTGTTTTTACTTCACTAGGATACATAAATCCATATCAAACAACATCTCAAATGAATAATCAATATATGACAAACCAAATGAGTATATTTAAAGAATTATCAGAAAATACCAATTTGTTAAAAGATACATATCAAATACTAGCCGGTAAACTTCCAGAAAAATATGATGAAATTGTTCTTATTTCCGATAATTATGATGAAATAAGCGATTACGCCTTATACACAATTGGACTTAAAGATCAACAAGAATTAACAGATATGACTACTAAAATAATGAAAGGAGAAAAACTTCCTCCCTCTCCCCAAACCAGTTATACCTATGAAGAACTTCTCAATAAAGAATTTAAATTAATTTTAAACACCGATTACTATGAAAAACAAAATAATAAGTGGATAGATAAATCAGCAGATAATAACTACCTTAAAAAAATAATAGACAATGGTTTGACCTTAAAAATAGTAGGTATCATCAAGCCAAACGATGAATCAACAATTAAAGCCAGTGGAGAATTAGGGTACACCAAAGAACTAACTGACTATGTGATAACAAAAATAAACTCTGAAGAAATTGCTAAAGAGCAAAAATCTCATCCTGAAAAAAACATCATTACCAATAATCCATTTACTCCCTCATCAACATATGAAATGAGTTTAGCAAATCTTGGTATTGTTGATGAAGAAAATCCAAGTATAATTAATATTTATCCCAAAGACTTTAAATCAAAAACTAAAATTATAGAAATAATTGAAAATTATAATCAAGCGAAAAAACAATCTGCCGAAGAAGATTTAGTTTTATCATATACCGACTATGTAGGAATACTAATGGATAGTATTACCACCATTGTTGATGTAATAAGTTATGTTCTAATTGCCTTTGTAAGTATCTCATTAATTGTATCCTCAATAATGATTGGTGTAATAACTTACATCTCGGTATTAGAAAGAACAAAAGAAATAGGTATTTTAAGAGCTATCGGCGCCAGAAAAAAGGATATTTCTAGAGTATTCAATGCTGAAACATTTATTATTGGCCTAATATCCGGTATACTAGGAATCACCATAACCATTCTCTTAAATATTCCAATAAACATCATTATCAAAAACCTATCAGGTATTAACAACGTTTCTTCATTACCACCACTAGCAGCCATTATTCTCGTTTTAATAAGCATTCTTTTGACCGTTATCGCAGGTTTAATCCCATCAAGCTATGCTAGTAAAAAAGATCCAGTAATAGCCTTACGTACTGAATAAATAATCATTCTAAAATAATTGCCAAACTCCAAAAAATATGATACAATTAACAAGAAATTAATTATTAAAGGAGTACGAAACACATAATGAAGAAAAAAATAATATTAACAATTATGGCATTTATTGCTATTATATTAACTGGTTGTACAAAACAAGAAAGTGATCAACAAAAATTTGCCAAAGAATATCCCCAGGTACCAGAATACAACGTTTTTAACTATAAAAATGCCGATGAAATTATTAAAATATTAGAACACGGAACAGCTGTCGTTTACCTAGGCTTTCCAGAATGCCCTTGGTGCCAAGCATATGTTCCATTACTAAACGAAGTAGCAGATACTGAAGGCCTAGAAAAAATATACTATTACAACATATATAATGCTAGAAAAGAATCTACTGAAGAGTATCAAAAAATCGTAAAAATACTAGACAAATATCTTCAATATGACTCTGAAGGCAATAAAAAAGTCTATGTTCCAGCCGTAATAGTAGTTCAAAAAGGTGAAATAATTGGCTTTGATGACGAAACATCATATGATACTCTAGGTTTAACAAAGCCATCAGAGTATTGGACTGAAGAAAGAACAAAAAAACTAACATTAAAGCTATCAGAAATGATTAGTCAAATAGTTGACAACAAATGTACTGATTGTAACGATTAAATATCTAGTTAACCCTAGATATTTTTTTAATAATATAATGTCAAAAGAATGTCAAGTAGTAGCAAAACAAAATAAATATTACGAATATTATTAATGAAGAATCAAAGAAAGGCGTGATATGAAAAAAATAATTATATTCAGTATACTAATGCTTCTGTTTATCCCTAACATTAAAGCTACAGACATATCTGAAATAGAAAAGAATATAAAGATAGAGTATAAATGGTACAAGGAAGAAATCATTGAAGATATTTATCATCCCGCAAAAGAAAAATTAGTCGGATATATTGAAAATTCATTTGATTATCGCTTAGGAGCTCCCTCAAATTGGGATGAAAAATATTGTGAATATAATTTAGACTATTATGAAATAGAAAAACAATATACCTACAAAAGGGTAGATAAAATAAGATATCTAGAAATAAATGACATTGAACCTTCAAAGATAAACAAAGTCGAAATATATTATCAAGGACAAAAATTAAAAATAAATAATATTCTCTCTAATAGCAGTAGCAAAATATCTATCTACGATTTAAAAAATGAATATTTTCTCGAAGAACTACTGTTTTATATTGAAGCCGACAGCGATTATGATCTTCGTCTCTTTAGAGAGAGATATCCTCAAATTAAAACTATTCAAAAATCTATCAGAAACGATAAAATTTTAGTTCCTGATAAAACCTGGATACTCTCAAACACTAATTATATAGAATCATCAAGTAAAGAGCCACCATTAATTAATGGCTTTATAAAGCAAGAAACCATCAAGAAAAAATGCCGTATAAGAGAGAAGAAAACTCATCGATATAAATTAGAAAAAAAATACTATGATAACAATTATCACGAATATATCGAAGGATACTATCCAGATTATCAAAACTATATCGTCAAGTATTTTGGTTCCACTATAACAGAAAATGTAATAATAGAAAAACCAATTATAAAAAAACAAATTGAAAAAGAATATATCTATTTAAAAGAACCTTCTGAAAAAGAGATAACAACTAAAGAAAATGAAGAAACAAGAAGTAATAATGAAGTGACAAAATGTGATACCCCAGAGATTAAGTATATTGAAAAAGAAGTAGTCAACGAAAATAAAAAAATAAGTAAAAAAACCAAAATAATAATTGCTTTTCTAGGATTAATCATTCTTATTGAAACAATATGGTTGATAATCAATGCAAAAAAAGTCGATTAAAACATTTAACTAAGATTGTCGAAACTGTATAAAAATAATTAAATATATGCTAAATTTAAGTGGAAAGGAAAATACCAATGGTTAATATTAATTTTGAATTTAGAAAAGGAATTTTCTTTATTCGCCTAATAGGTGAAATAAGTAAAAAAAATTATCAACAAATAACAAAAGAATTAACTGAATTAATCACTAAAAATGAATTTAAATATGTTGTGATTAACACAAACTATATTGATAAAATAGATTTAGAAGGATTAAATTCCATAATAGAAATATGTTACATTACCAAAGAAAATCAAGCCAATTTAATTATCTGTGATAAATCGAATACTATTAAAAGACTAATAAACAATGCAATCCAAAATATAAATGATGAAATTGAAGTATTATAAAAAGGAGATAAAATGTCAAACTTAACAAATTTAATTTTAGAAAATGAAGGACTTATTTACAAAATAATTAGTAAATATCAAAATTATTTTGAATTAGATGATTTATATCAAGAAGCTGTAAAAGGATTAATTAAAGCAAGTAATAATTATAAATCAGAATATAATACAAAGTTTACATCATACGCATACCCATATATTCTTGGAGAAGTTATAAAATATATCAATGAATATCGAAGTATTAAAGTATCTAAAAACTCAAGAACACTATACTACAAAATAATGAAAACTAAAGAAATTTTATCACAAAAACTAATGAAAAATCCCACAACATATGAATTATCATTGTTCTTAGAAATTGATGAGAATATCATCGAAGATGTACTTCTATCAAATATGACAGTTGACAGTTTAGACAAAATAGTAAGTAAAGATAGCAAAGATTTTGAATTATATGATAAATGTGGCTATAGTGATACTCAAATAGATTATTATCCGTTGTTATCCGCTATAGAAAATTTACCTCTTGAAGAACAAAAAATAATTAAAGCCCGCTACTATGAAGATATGTCGCAAAAAGAAGTCGGAGAAGTTTTAGGAATGTACCAAGTCGAAGTATCCAGAAAAGAAAAGAAAATTTTAGCAAAGTTGAAGGATAAAATAATTGCTTAAAGAACAAAACGTATGTTTAATTGTAACCAAAAATATCAAAAAATATCGTAAATTAAAACATATGTCTCAAAGACAATTAGCTATAAAAAGTGGATATTCATATTCTTATATAAAAAAACTAGAAAATGAAAAAGAATATAAAACTTTTTCACTTCAAACAATAGACAATATCTCTAAAACCCTTCAAATAGATATTAAGTGTTTCTTTGAAAATTCTGACATATAATAAAATATGAAAATAATTAATCGATTAGAAAGTTATTTATCTGATAATGAGTATCGTATAATTTTAAGAAATAGTGGTGTAAATATTGTTAACTATGATGAAATAATTAATTTTTCCTCAACTCAAATATCAATAAGAATTAAAAATAAAATTTTAATTTTCGAAGGTAATAATCTTGTAATAACCAAAATGTTAGATGACGAGATTTTAATCACTGGAAATATTACTAATATAAGAATAAATAAGTAATTAAAATCATAAATATTTATAGGTGTACTATGAATAATAATTATTTAAAAGTTAAGGTAGTAGGGAGAAATGTTAATAATTACATCAAATGGTTAATTAAGCAAAAAATAAATATAATAAATCTTAAAATAATCAAGTATAATGAGTTAGAACTAATAATTGATAAAAAAGATTACAATGTACTATCAAAATACTCAAAAACCTATAAAATAACTATTCTAAAAAAATATGGAAAATTAAGACTAATTGATATAATAAAAAACAATTCAATAATATTATCCTGTCTAATTTTTTCCATATTTTTTATATATTTCTTGTCCCATTTAATTTTTTCGGTAGATATAATATATAATAACAAAGAAATTGTTGAAAAAATATCTAAAGAATTGCAAAAATATAACATTAAACCATTAAAATTTAAAAAAACAGTCAAATATTTAGATGAGGTAAAATCCAGAATCTTAAAAGAAAATAAAGATACTCTTGAATGGATTGAAATTGAAGAAAGTGGAACAAAGTATATTGTTAAAATAGTTGAAAGAAAAAAAGAAGAACAAGTTAAAGACTACGAATACCAAACTATTGTTGCCAGTAAAAACGCTATTATAAAAAACATTAAAGCCTATTCTGGAGAAAAAATAAAGACAGTCAATCAGTATGTTACCAAAGATGAACCAATTATAAGTGGAGTTTTAACTAAGCCAGATGGAACAAATCTATATAAAAAAGCCACTGGAAGTGTTTTCGGAGAAATATGGTACAAAGTAAATATTGAATACCCGCTATATTATCAGGAAGAATCAGTTACTGGAAAAAGCAAAAATGTTATTTCTATATACTTTTTAAATAACAAATTTTCTTTATTCCCATACAAAAAATACAAACAATTTAAATTAGAAAGTAACTCCTTGTTTACGAGTAATTTACTGCCAATAAAAATTGCCAAAGAAAAATTATATGAAGTAGAGATAACTGAGGAAATATACACCGAAGAAGGCGCTATAAATAAAGCAATTGAACTTACCAAAGAAAAAATGAAAGAAAAAAATAACAAAATAGTTGAGATAAAACAAGTAACGGTACTTGAAAAGCAAAATTTAAATTCTAAAATCAAATTGAACTTATTTGTATCTACTATTGAAGATATCACTAAAATAATTGAAATAATCCCAGAAAAAGTTGAAGAAAAAAATGAATAACTATATTTACAATATTAAAAATTTAATATATAATTAATAAAAAGATAGGTGATAAACGTGCTACAAACGCAAACAATAGATATAGAACACGTAAAAAAAATTTTAGAAAATTGTCCTCATTTTGATATAATCATTAATTACGAATATCCATATGGTGATGTGTTATCACAAAAACTAATTGATTGGTACCGAGAATTAATCTTTTCAGCAAATGGAAATAATGAAAATCAGCTATTATTAATAAAAGCTTTAGATAAAAGTTTATATTTATATGTTAGAGATAATAAATATAAAAGGGGATTAAGAAAAGTTATTACTGCTGACGAATTAACCTTTGAAGACAAGAATATCATTAAGGATGTTATTAAAAAGCTTCTTGAATTCACTAATAGTTATGAAAAAAGAGAAGTAAGAGAAGTTAGCGTTGCCAAATGGTTATAATTGTTCACCCATAATTAATTAATAAACTTTACAAAATGAATTGTTTTTTGTTATAATGTATTACGGAGGATTTATATGGGAAGAGAACTTAGAAGAAAACAAGCAAAAAAAGAAGGAAAAAGTTTAAAAAGAGAAGAATTAGATGAAGGAATTAGTATTTCTAAATTAATAAAAATAATATGTTTACTAATCTTTGTCGTAGGTATTCTATATTTAATTTCTGCTTTATTTATAACTAAAGAATTAGATTGGTTCAATAAAGATAACAATCAAAATAGTGAGGGAACGGTAAGTAATTCCATTTTAGCTGCCTCAATTTTTAAGCAAAGTGAAGATGAATACTATGTATATTTTTACGATTTTAAAAATGAAGATAGTGAGATAAGTAATAATATTAAAAGTAAATTATCTACTGCAAAAATATATAAAGTAGATACTTCTTCAGCTATGAACAGTAAATATATTGCCGAAGAAAGCAATAAAAATGCTAAAAAGTTAGAGGATCTAAAGGTAAAAGCCCCAACGGTTATTAAAATAAAAAACAATGAAATTATAGCATATTATGAAGGAACAGAAATTAAGAACAATTTATCATAAATAAAACAAATTAAATACAAGTAAAAAATGCTTGTATTTTTTAAAGTAATGTGTTATCATTTATAAATGAAGCAATCCGCTGCATAGTTTTGTATGATTGTGGTTAATAAGAAAAGGAGATGAATTTAATGGAAAAGAGCTTAATTGAAAAAATTACTGACAAACAAATTAAAAAGGACATTCCTGAATTCAAAGTAGGCTATACCGTTAACGTTGGTTGTAAAATTATCGAAGTAAAAGGCGGTAAAGAAAAAGAAAGAATTCAGAACTTTGAAGGTATAGTAATTTCTAGAAAAGGAAAAGGAGCAACCGAAACATTTACAGTTAGAAAAGTATCTTCTGGAGTAGGAGTTGAAAGAACATTCCCACTACATAGTCCAAATATTGCTTCAATTGAAGTTGTTAAAAAAGGTGTTGTTAGAAGAGCTAAATTATATTTCTTAAGAGACAAAGAAGGAACATACAAAATTAAAGAAGAAAGATAATAAACTGTTCTAGTTTATTATCTTTATTATGTGGAGGCAAAATGAATAAATTTATTAAAGATTTAATTCCTTACATTATAATAATTATCATCGTTGTATTAATAAGAACATTCATAGTTACTCCAGCAATTGTTGTAGGTGATTCTATGGTTCCTACTTTAAAAGAAGGTCAAATTCTATTACTAAATAAATACACTTATCGTTTCAATGACATAAAAAGAAATGACATAATAGTCATTAAAGTAGGAAAAAGTGAAATTATTAAAAGAGTAATAGGTTTACCAGGAGAAACAATCGAATATAAAGATAACATTCTCTATATTAATGGTGAAGTTGTTGAAGACAAATATAATACAGAAACCGGAGATTTTACTCTAAAAGGAATTTGTAATTGTGATAAAATTCCTGAAGGAAAATATCTAGTTTTAGGAGATAATCGTGTTGTTTCATCCGACAGTAGAATAATAGGTTTGATTGACAAGAAAGAAATAATCGGTAAAACAAGTATAAGCCTTTGGCCTATAAAAAAAATAAACTAAAGGAGTGATTATATGGCAATCAATTGGTATCCCGGTCATATGGCAAAGACAAAAAGAGAAATCAAAGAAAAATTAGATTTAATTGATATTGTTTTTGAAGTAATTGATTCACGCATTCCAAAATCATCTAAAAATAAAGATATTGACAGTTTAATAAAAAACAAGCCAAGAATCTTAATAATGACAAAATTAGATTTATGCGATAAGGAAAATACCAATAAATGGATATCATATTACGAAAATAACGGTTACAAAGTAATTGCCGTAGACTTAATCAACAACCTAAATATTAAGCAAATCTATGAAGAATCAGAAAAACAAATGCTACTACTAAACAAGAAAAGAAAAGAAAAGGGATTAAAAGAAAGAAAAATAAGAGCTCTAATTTTAGGAATACCAAATGTAGGAAAATCCACACTAATAAATAGATTAGTAGGCAAAAAAGCTACCAACGTTGGCAATAAACCAGGTGTTACTAAGAAACTTGAATGGATAAGAATAAATGACAAATTAGAATTACTTGACACCCCAGGTATCCTATGGCCAAAATTAGATGATACCGAAGTAGCCTTAAATTTAGCCTCAATGACAGCTATTAAAGAAGAAATTCTTGATTTAGAAGAAGTATCAATCTATATAATAAAAAAAATGTTAAAATTATATCCCAACAACCTAAAAGAGAGATATAATTTAACAAATACTAGCGATATTATTGATATTTTAGATCAAATAGGCAGAAAAATTGGAGCCCTAAAAAACAAAGAAATAGATTACGACAGAGTATATAACGTAATCATTAAAGATTTAAGAGAAGGTTTACTTGGAAAAGTAACTTTTGATGAAATTTAAAAGTAGGTGATAGTATCAATATTGATATAACTAAACTATTGAGAGGAAATATATCAAAGATAAATATATCTTCCCCAATAAATATCCCTAAAGAATTACTAAAAAATTCATTAATTTACGACTTATCAAATATATATTTAAATGGAAATATTGAGATAGATGAAAATGATGAATTATTATTAACTGGTAATATTAAAGGAACGATGCATCTAAAAGATGACTTAACCTTAGAACCAGTAGAATATGAATTTAACACTGATATTGAAGAAAATTTACCTAAATTTGAAAATATACTTGATATTACAGATATTTTATGGCAAAATATATTAGTAGAAATTCCTTCAAAAGTGCGAAATACTTTTAAGGACGTAGAACTAAAAGGTAACGGATGGCGAGTAATTTCTGAAGAACAATTCAATAAAGAAATGAATAAAGCTAATAATCCATTTGCCGATTTAGATAAATTACTAAATACAAAGGAGGAAAAATAATATGGCAGTTCCATTTAGAAAAATAAGTAAGACAAGAAAAAATATGAGAAGAACTCATTATAAAGTTACAGCAAACGGTTTAGTAAAATGCCCAAATTGCGGTGAAATGATTAGACCTCACAGAGTATGTGATAAATGCGGATTTTATAAAGGAGTAAACAAATTAGAAAAAGCCAACTAATTATTAGATTGGCTTTTTTCTTTACACTGAAAAATTAGAAAAAACTTTAAAACATCAACAAGATGTGGTATAATCAAAATGAAAGTAGGTAGAAATATGTCAAAATATAATGAAAGTAAAATGATTGATGAAATTAGGATTTTATCTCTTGATATGATTAACAAAGCCCAAAGCGGACACCCAGGTATTACTCTAAGTTCAGCTCCAATGATTTATACATTATTTGCTAATCATATGGTATATGATATCGAAAAAAAAGATTGGCTCAATAGAGATCGTTTTGTTTTATCAGCCGGACACGCTTCCGCACTACTATATGCCACAACCTATGCTACAACAGGTGATTTTACTATCGAAGAATTACAAAGATATAGTCACATAAATTCCCAGACACCAAGTTGCCCTGAATTAAATATAAACAAAAGAATTGAATGTACTACTGGACCACTTGGACAAGGATTTGCCACATCTGTAGGTATGGCTCTAGCAGAAAAATATTTAGAAAACAAATACAACACCAAAGATATAACTCTATTTAATTATAACGTATACTGCTTATGTAGTGATGGCGACTTAATGGAAGGAATATCATACGAAGCTGCCGCTATCGCTGGCGAAAATAAATTAAACAATTTAATAGTTCTATACGACGCCAATAAAATAACTTTAGACAAAGTCCTAGACAAAGATTATAATGACAAAATTGCTAATATGTACGAAGCTCTTGATTGGAATGTTTTGACGGTAAAGAATGGTGATAAAGTATCAGAAATAGATAAAGCCCTTGATAATGCCAATAAAAGTAAAAAGCCAACCCTTATTATAGTTAATACAGTTTTAGGAAAGTATTCCGAATATGAGAATACCAACAAAATCCATAACACGCTAACCAAAGACGATTTAGAACAAATAAGAATCAAGCTAAAAGGAAATTTACCATTTGAAATTGATGAAGAAAATCTTTTAGCACTAAGAAAAAATGTCAAAGAAAGAAATAAAGATGTATACTCTGATTGGTATGAAGATTATAAATCATATATTGAAAAAATGTCTGATGAAGAAGTAGAAAAATTAAATGATTACCTAAATAATGAAGATATTCTACTTAATCTAGACAAAGTCATAGATAAAGAAAAATTATTTTTAGATAAACCAATGCGTGATATTAACTATCAAATAATGAATGTTATATCAGCCTTTGTTGATAAGTTTATTGGTGGTTCATCCGATCTTTCAAATTCCACCAAAGTATATTTAAAAAATGGTGGGGATTTTAGTTCAAATAACTATATTGGCAAAAATATCTCTTTTGGAGTACGTGAAAATGCAATGGGAGCCATTTTAAATGGCTTAGCACTCACTAATTTCAGAGTCTTTGGTTCAACATATCTATCCTTTGCTGATTATCTAAAACCATCCATAAGAAGTACCGCTATTATGAACTTACCAGTAACATATATTTTTACTCACGACAGTTTTTTAATAGACCAAGCAGGAAAGACTTTCCAACCAATAGAACAACTAGCAATGCTAAGGACTATTCCTAATCTAGACGTTTATAGACCTTGTGACTACAAAGAACTAATTGGTGCTTGGCAGTTAATTCTCAAAAATAAAAAACCAAGTGCCCTTATCATATCAAAGGACCACACTGAAAGTTATAAATACACATCTACTGAGGAAATTGCTTTCGGAGGTTATGTAATTAGTGAGGTAAAAAGCAGATTAGATGTAATTATAATTGCCTCAGGTAAAGAAGTAACCTTAGCTATGAAACTAAAACAAGAATTATTAAAAAGTTTTATTGAAGCCAGAATCGTCTCAATGCCAAACATCAATGAATTCTTAAAACAACCGGTTGAATATCAAAATCAAGTTCTTCCAAAAGGATATAAAAGAATGGTTATAGAATTTTCAAACGACCCAACATATTATAAATTAGTAAAAAATACTGATGATATTATTAATATTAATCAATTTGGTAAAAGTGGTACTAACGAAGAGCTATTATCTGAATTTGAATTAGATATTACAAGTATTATAATAAAAATCAAAAATAACATATAATTCGACAAAAAAAATCCCATTTTAAAGTTAATATAGTAATGGTGATTTAATGAGAACATATTATATCTTTAAAATAAATAAATACTTTGCATATATTTATAAAAGATTTCCCTTTAAAATGTATAAAATAATTGAAGAATTATATCACACCAAAGAATATGACATTCTACTAAGCTATAAATACTATCAACGTTTTGCCATAGAATTCAATAAATTAGCAATAAACGAGTATATATATAATCTAAATAAACAAAATAAAAATTACCAAAGAGATAATAATATCCACATTATAATCAATGAAAAATATAATAAACTAACAATTAATCAGATGTGCATTATTTTAAAAACTAATGATATATATTCAGTATTCTTAAATGATTTAAACGTTTATCTAGATAATATCTTTATCTGCGATTTTAAAAACAATGATTATTTTTGGTTAGATTCATTAAATAAAGATAGACAAAACAATTTAAGTTTAGTATAATAAACAATGAAAGGAAAAGATTATAATGTTAAAAGATATACTATACTTATTAATAGGATTAATAGCTGGTGCCATTATTGGATTTCTAATAGCCAGAACATATATGAAAAAATACTTAAAGAAAAATCCCCCAATTAACGAGCAAATGATAAAAGCAATGATGAGTGGAATGGGGAGAACACCGTCACAAAAGCAAGTAAATCAAATGATGAAACAAATGAACAAATTTATGTAATAAAAAAATATAAAAGATAAGTAAAATAAGTATGAATTAAAGAGAGTCTATGTTAGGTGTAAATAGATATTCATCTTATTCGAAAGCTCCTTTTATTAATGTGACTAATCATCACCGGCCAAAACCGTTATTAAAATTAAGGTTATACATATTATGTATAATTAGGATGGTACCGCGGATTAATTCGTTCCTAAGCAAGAATTAATCCGCTTTTTATTTTGTTAAGGAGGTATTTATGAATAAAATTATTGCCATTGTAGGTATGTGTGGCAGTGGAAAAAGTGTAGCTGCTGAATACCTAGAAAAAACTCTTGGTTACAAAAAAGTCTATTTTGGAGGTGTAACCTTAAAAAAAATTCAAGAATCCGGATTAGAAGTAAATCCAGAAAACGAAAGAAATATGCGTGAAAAACTACGAAAAGAATTAGGAATGGGAGCTTATGCCAAGATATTATTACCAGAAATAAAGGAACTATCCAAGGAATCCAATGTTGTTTTAGATGGATTATATTCTTGGAGTGAATACAAAATATTAAAAAAAGAACTTCCTGAACTTAAATTAGTTTCCATCATCGTAGATAAAGAACTTAGATATGAACGACTAAATAAAAGAGAATTAAGATCATTGACTAAAGAAGAAGCTCAACAAAGAGATTTATCAGAAATAGAAACTATTGAAAAAGCTCCCCCAATTGCCTATGCCGATTATTATATTTTTAATAATGGTACATTAGAAGATTATATAAAAAGATTAAAAGAAATTATAAATATTATTAAGTAAGGAGATAAAAATGAAAAAATTAACAGGAAATGAAATCATTCGTACATATATTGACTTTTTTAAATCAAAAGGTCATACAGAAATAGAATCAGCCAGTTTAATTCCCCATGATGATCCCACCGTATTATGGATTAATGCTGGCGTAACCCCTCTAAAAAAATATTTTGATGGAACTGTTGTTCCCCAAAACAAAAGACTAACCAGTTGTCAAAAATGTATCAGAACTGGTGATATTGAATCAGTTGGCAAAACTGCCAGACACCACACATTTTTCCAAATGTTAGGAAATTTTTCTATTGGTGATTACTTCAAAGACGAAGCTCTAACTTGGGCTATGGAACTATTAACAAGTCCAAAATATTTTGGCCTAGATAAAGATAAATTATATGTTACCATTTATCCAAGTGATACAGAAGCATATAACAAGTGGGTTGAATTAGGTATGCCAAAAGATCACATTATTAAGCTAAGAGGTAACTTCTGGGAAATAGGCGAAGGGCCATGCGGTCCAGACTCTGAAATCTTTTACGACAGAGGACCAAAATATGATAAAGAAAAACTAGGAATAAAACTATTAGAAAAAGAATTAGAAAATGATCGCTATATTGAAATATGGAACAACGTATTTAGCCAATATAATGCCAAAGAAGGCATCCCAAGAGATAAATATAAAGAATTACCTAAAAAAAACATTGATACCGGAATGGGCGTTGAAAGAATGGCCTGCATCCTTCAAAATACAGAAACTAATTATGAAACAGATCTATTTATGCCAATAATGAAAGGCATAGAAAAAGAAGCTTTAATCAAATATTTAGGTCAAATGGAATTCAAAGTTATTGCCGATCACGTAAGAACATTAACTTTTGCGCTATCAGATGGAGCATCATTTGAAAACTATGGCCGTGGATATGTATTAAGAAGGCTACTAAGAAGAGCCAGTCGTATGGGAAGAAAACTTAATATTTCTCATACTTTTATGGCTAATCTAGTAGATATCGTCGTAGACAATTACAAAGAAACATATCCCGAATTAGAAAAAAATCGCCAAATGATAAAAGATCTAATTACTAAAGAAGAAGAACTCTTCCAAAAAACATTATTACAAGGAGAAAAAAGACTTGAAGAAATATTTGAAACTAGCAAAAATAAAGTAATAAGTGGTCAAGATGCCTTCAAACTATATGATACCTTTGGTTATCCAATTGAATTAACTGAAGAGTGTGCTAATGAACGAGGCTTTATCGTTGATAATGAGGGATTTGCCAAATATATGGAAATTCAAAAAGAACAGGCCAGAAGAAGCCGTAAAGTAGATCAAAGTATGAATATTCAAAATGAATTACTCTTAAATTACAAATCTCCAAGTAATTTTATTGGCTACGAAAAACTAGGATCAAAAACATTTATTCAAGACATTATTAAAAATGATAAATTTGTTAATAAATGCAATACTGAATGTTATATCTTTATCCATGACAACCCATTTTATGCCGAAAGTGGTGGTCAGGTAAGCGACAAAGGATATCTAAAAAATAACAGTTGTAAATTAGAAGTATTAGACGTCATAAAGTGTCCTAATAAACAACACCTTTTAAAAGTTAAAGTTCTAGAAGGAACTGTTGTCAAAGGAGAAAGCATTTTAACTCACGTAAATAAAAAATCACGACAATCAACCGAAAAAAATCATTCCTCAATCCATCTATTACAAAAAGCTCTACAAGATATGCTAGGAGATAACGTTCACCAAGCCGGAAGCAGAGTAGATGAACATACCTTTAGATTTGACTTTACATACCGTGGACGTTTATCAGATGAATTGATTGTTGAGTTAGAAAAAAAAGTAAATGCTAAAGTAAATACTCCATCTCCAACCAAAATAGAATATATGTCCCTTGAAGAAGCTAAACAAAAGGGAGCTATGGCTTTATTTGAAGATAAATACGACGATATTGTTAGAGTAGTAAGCATTGCTGATTCAATTGAATTATGTGGTGGAACTCATATAAAAGATACCAAAGATATCAAAAAAATAGTAATTCTTAAAATAGAAAATAAAGGAAGTAACACCTATAGAGTAGAAGGTACTACCAACAATAATATTGAAAAAGAATTAAAAAAAGTAATTAAACCATATACCGATGAAATAGCAAAATTATTAACTAAATCTAAAGAATTGATTCGTCAAGCAACCAAAGAAAAAATTCCTTATCAGTTTGATTTTAATTTAGAATCAAAAACCTTAGACAGTTATGCTGATGTAGTATATTACAAAGAACAACTTGAAAACTTAAAAATTTCAATAAAAAAACTAGAGAAATCTCTTGAAGAATCTTTAGCTAATAAATCTCTAAGTAATATTGACAATCTATTAAAAATAAAAGAAACAATAAATGGTATGAATGTTATAATAGCCACAACCAAAAACTATGAAGTACCAATTTTAAAGCAACTAGTAGATAATATTACCAATAATCAAGAAAACTGCTTTACCCTTTTAGCAAATATAAATAAAGACAATGTTAACATAGTATGTAAAACAAATATAAATAATCCTAACCTTCATTGTGGAAATATTGTTAAAAATATCTGTCAAAGATGTCTAGGTAATGGGGGAGGTAATCAATTTTTTGCTCAAGGTGGTGGTTCTAACGCCAAAGACATTAAGTTATATCTTCAATCATTAAAACAAGATTTAAATAAAATATAAAACAAAAAAATCTCTTAATTCAAGAGATTTTTTTATTAAACAACTATTTAAATTAATAAAAAATAGTCTCTTATTTAATTATAAATACAAATATTTAACTTATTATTTATCAACAATTGTCCATAATATTAATATGAAAAATACAAAAAAATATAATATATATATCTTTATCTCAACATTTACCAGAAACATCGTTGATATATACTCAGTAATATTTCTTTATCAAAAAGGACTATCTATAAAATCAATTATTGCCATATATGCCATAACCTATTTTATAGGAACCTTTATCAGTAGCCTAAGTATCAGATTAGGAAATAAATTTGGTTACAAATATATCCTAACACTATCATCAATTGTTACAGGATTAACTTTTTATATTATAAATAAAAGTTCAAACATCTACCTAATTTCTTTATTTCTATCATTATCTATGTTTACTTATCATCCTATAAAACACTATTACGGATTAAAAGTTCTAAAAGAACAAAAAGAAATTGGAACTGTTTTAATATATACCTATCTAGCATCACTTTTATCAACCTATTTAGCCATTAAAAAAACCAGTCTAATATTACTTTTACTTATCTCTATTATTGGTATCATCCCTGCTTTATTTATTAAAAAAGAACCCTCAGTAAAAATTAAAAAACCCCAAAACATTCCGAAAGAAAAAATTTCCTTTTTTATTTTTGATCAATTCAAAATAATATTTATTCTCTTAGAACCGTTATATTTATACCTAATATCAAATAATTTAACCTATGTAGGTATTTTCAACATCATACTTACAATTTCCTCAATCTTCTGTGTGTATCTTTTTACAAGTAAAATAAATATTAACAAACAATACAAATATTTAAACATTATATTTACAATTATACTTCTCCTAAAAATAAATACCCCTAACAAAACCCTATTATTAATAACAGCTTTTTTTGAAGGACTAGGTATTAGATTAAATGAACTAATAAGTAATACCAATCTATATTCATACTCCAATTTATCAGAAGGTTACATCATTTCTAGTGAAAAAATTTTCTGTATAACAAGGAGTATTATCCTCACAATAATTTATCTCTTTAATTTGAATCTTAAAACCAGTCTATATCTTTTAATTATTGGTACTTTCATCCTAAGTTTTAAGTATCATCCAAGCTCAAAGAAAAAGAACACTATTTAAGTATTCTCATAGTATTTTTAAAACTAAGTTTTGCCACTTCATCAAGTTTATCATTTCCATATTTATTAACAATTTTCTTTCCAAATTCATCTACCAAAGGTCCAGCTCCCTTAGGAACAGTCTCTCCAATAAGTTTACTAATCTTATCCATTTCCCCCAAAAAAATATATCTACTAATCAAAGAAGCACAAGCCACTGATAAACACTGATCTTCTGCCTTTGTCAAAAAAGTAATTCCATAAACCTTGAACTTTGCCTCAGTTAAATGATTGTAGTAACTTCTAGGATTTTCAAATTGGTCAACAACAATATAATCATAATTATATTTGTCCTTTTGCACAAATTCAGATAATACCTTATTATGCAAAATAGCCTTCATTTTATTCATATTCATATCATTACCATATACTTTATTATACTGTTTATTTGTCAAAATAAAAGTATGATAGGGCACCTTTTTAATTATCTCTGGAACTACCTTTCTAATCTCACTATCACTCATTTTTTTAGAATCCTTCACTCCTAATTCTAATAAAAAATCAACATTATCTTTAGAAACGTAAGTAGCAGTAACTACAATAGGACCAAAAAAATCTCCCGTTCCTACCTCATCACTTCCTATTGAACTAATCCTAAGAGGAATTTTTCTCTCAACCTTTTTCTTTTCATCTTTCTCATCACTACTAGTAACATTTACTTTTCCTGAATTAATTCTTTCTGTCTCAATCCAAAAGTCTGCCGCTAAATCAGCATCTCTTCCTTGAAAAACAGCCTTTCCCGAATTATAAATAGTCACTACCGTATCTCCATCATCCGCTTGAAGTATTGCATACTGAGGAGTCTTATCTCTCTTTAAATCAGAAAAATAATCTACCATCATCTCTTTAGTTTTATCACTCACAACCAAAACTTTTGTAATTACCTTATTTGTCATAATTAACACCTCATAAACATTTTAACACATTTTTCTTTTATTTTCTCATAATTTATTATATAATTAACATATGGAGGGATAAAATGAATATTACAATAGTAGATGCTATTATCTTATTAATCATCTTATTAGGAGGTGTAATTGGCTTTAAAGAAGGTGTCATTAAAGAATTAACAAGTATAATTGGCTTAGTAATAGTAGTAATTGTATCATTCAGTTTAAAAAATTACTTATCAGTTCTCTTTTACGAAAATCTCCCATTCTTTAATTTTTGGGGAATCTTCAAAGGGATTCAAGTATTAAATATTGTATTCTATGAAATGCTCGCCTTTATTATTATTGCTTCTTTATTAACTGTTGCATACCGTATACTACTAAGTATCACAGGCCTAATAGAAAAAATTCTAAAAGCTACAATAATTTTAAGTATTCCATCAAAAATACTTGGCTTTATTGTTGGCTTAATTGAATACTACATATGGGTATACATTGCACTCTTTATCTTAACACTCCCAGTTATTAATTTAAAATCAATATATGAATCAAAAACAGCAAACTTCATTATGGAAAAAACTCCATTTCTCTCTAAGTATACTGAAAAAACACTAAAAATATATAATGATCTATATGAAATTATTGATAACCGTGAGAACAAAACCAATGAAAAAGTCAATGAAGAAGCAATGAATTTAATGCTAAAACACGAAATAATTACTAAAAAATCAGCAAAAAAACTAATAGATAGTAATAAAGTATTAGTAGAAGATGAACACTTTTTAGATAATTACAATTAAAGAAAGGAAAAAAATATGGAAATTATACATTTAGAAAATGAAAACTTTAACGATTTAATCAAAGAACGAGTACTCGTAGACTTTTTTGCTAACTGGTGTGGTCCTTGCAAAATGTTAACTCCCGTTTTAGAAAAAGTTGAAAGCAACATCAAAGTAATAAAAGTAGATGTAGATAAATATGAAAACCTCGCTCGTGAATATGGAGTTATGAGTATCCCAACGATTATTTTATTCGAATCTGGTAAAGAAATAAAAAGAAACATCGGATTTATCAGCAAAGAAAACTTGGAAAAATTTCTTAATTAGTGTAACAAAAAAAGGTTGACAGCACTCAATTAATATGATAACATATTGGTATGAAAAGGAGGAATAATCATGGCCGTAAAAATGAGATTAAAAAGAATGGGCGCAAAGAAAGCTCCATTTTACAGAATAGTAGTAGCTGACTCTAGAAGTCCTAGAGATGGTAAATTTATTGAACTAGTTGGAACATACAATCCATTATTAACTCCAGCAGAAATTAAAATCAACGAAGAATTAGCTCTAGACTGGTTAAAAAAAGGAGCAATCCCTACAGATACTGTAAAAAATCTATTAAGCGAAGCAGGAATTATGAAAAAATATCATGATTCAAAATTAGGTAAATAATGAATTTAGTACAATTAACTGAAGTTATTATTAAAAAACTAGTATCTGATCCAGATTCTGTTTCGGTAAAAGAATTTGAGACCGATGAAGAAAATACAATTCAAATTGAAGTATTAATTTCATCAAGCGATATGGGAAAAGTTATTGGTAAAAATGGAAAAACAATCAATAGTATCAGAACAATAGTTCAAGCATCTTCATCATTAGAAGATAACAAAAAAGTTAAAATTAATGTAGATGCATATTAAAAAATAAATAAAAACTCATTCCACTAAACAAAGGAATGAGTTTTTTATAATAAATTTTAAAAGTGTATTGACAAACAACTGTTCATATGATATATTGATAATATCAACGCATCCTCAAGATTAATGAAAACTAATATCCCGATCACAAACTATTTATAGTAGATTTTAAAACATACTTGTAGTATAATAAAAACATAGTAATTATAAAAGGAGAGACCATATGAAGAAAAAAATAATTATTGAATCAGAAGATAATGCCGAAGTAAAGAAAGTAGAAAGAAACCATTATAAGGAAAATTATCACAAATTAATAAATAATCCAATTATTGAATGGCTAATATATATGATTGGATATGCTATTGTTCTAATAACTGTATCAACTATTTTTACCTCATTTTATATAAACAATGAACATTATGGATTATATGCACTTTTAGCCGCTATCATAATATATATATTAAATCAAACAATAAAGCCTGCCTTAAATTATCTTACTTTGCCACTAACGATTATTAGCTGGGGTTTATTATATCCATTATCAAATGTTTTAATACTTTATATCACCAGTTTCATTTTAGGAAAAGAAAATTTCTATCTAAGCGGTTTTATAACTCCATTTTTAGTAGCCATATTTATATCGCTTTTAAATATTTTAATGGAAGGATTAGTCTTAAAACCATTAACTAAAGGGAAAAGAAGATAATGAATAGAATCTTAATAACTGTTGGACCATTTAAAATCTACTGGTATTCAATAACAATGCTATTAGCCGTACTAACAGGAATATCTTTATCAATAAAAGAAAGTAAAAAAGTTGGAATGGAGTCATATATTAGTGATCTAATCACTTCATTAATTATTTTTGGAATTCTTGGTGCAAGATTATACTATGTAGTCTTCAATTTTGACGCTTACAAAAACGATTTATTATCTATACTTAAAATTTGGGAAGGTGGTATTGCCATCTATGGAGCCATTTTAGGAGGGCTAACAGTTATTATATATCGATCAATAAAAGACAAACAAAACATCTTAAAAACAACTGATATTTTTATGCCGGGATTAATTCTTGCTCAGTCCATAGGACGCTGGGGTAATTTCTTCAATGGTGAAGCCCATGGAAAAATTGTAACTTTAACATATCTAGAAAAACTCCATTTACCGAAATTTATTATTGATGGAATGTATATTAATGGTGCTTATTATGAACCAACCTTTCTATACGAATCAATGTGGTGCTTATTAGGATTCTTTTTGCTAATTATTATAAGAAAGATTACCAACAGAAAGACTGGCCTAATGACGTATATATATTGCATATGGTATGGTTTAGGAAGAATATTTATCGAAGGATTACGAACGGATAGTCTATATTTAGAAGATATACGTATTAGCCAACTCGTATCATTAATAATAATCATCTTTGGCATTTTTGGAATAATTATAACCTATATAAAAACATATAAATTAAAAAAAAGAAAGAGAGAATTAATATGAAAAAACATTATGAAGCTATCATTATTGGATCAGGCATTGCTGGTATGACTACTGCTATATATTTAAAAAGGGGAGGTATAAATCCTCTAATAATTGAAGAATCTGCTCCAGGTGGACAATTAAATCGTATTACCACCATAGAAAACTATCCAGGATATTTAAAAATAAATGGACCAGAATTAACCGAAGAAATATATAAACAAGTATCAGCTTTAGACATTGAATATCTTTTTGATAAAGTAATTAAAGTAGATTTAAATAAAGAAGAAAAAGAAATTACAACCATTAACAATAAATTAACCTGTAAATATTTAGTTATTGCCACAGGAAGATTAAGTAAAAAACTTTTTAAAAATGATGATGACTATGCAGGTAAAGGAATAAGTTACTGTGCTCTATGTGATGGCCCCCTATATAAGAAAAAAAATGTTGCTGTAGTAGGCGGCGGGAATAGTGCTTTAGAAGAAAGTCTATATTTGTCAGAAATATGCAACAAAGTAACTTTAATTCACCGTAATGATTCATTCCGTGGAGATAAAACTTTAGTTGATCAGGTACTATCTAAAAAAAATATTGATTGTGTGTATAATTCTAACATTACTGAATATAATATAGAGAATGGCAAGTTAACTTCAGTACTATTAGATAACGGAAATAAAATTGAAGTATCTGGTCTATTCATATCAATTGGGAGTGTACCTAGCACAGACATATTTGATGTCACAAAGGAAAAAGGATTTATTATCGTTGATGATGAATGTATGACAAATATTAATAATGTTTATGCCTGTGGTGACGTTATCAAAAAAAACGTTTATCAATTAACCACAGCTGCCTCAGAAGGTACAATAGTAGCTTATAGCATAATAAAAAAGAATAAAAAGTAAAAAAAGGCAGTTAAATATACCAGATAAAAAGACACTTTTATTCAGAAAAATACCTATTTTGACAAAAAAAGCAAAAAAGTAAAAAAAGTTGAAAAAAAGTGTTGACATTGACCCAATAGTCTGGTATATTATTAACTGTCATCCGGAAAGGCCGGATAACAAAAGAAAGAAAATGTTCTTTGAAAACTGAGCAAAACGTCAATTTGAGTAGCAGAATTAAAAACTAAAAAGAAATTAATATCTCTTCAAGAGATTTATTTTTTTGGAGAGTTTGATCCTGGCTCAGGATGAACGCTGGCGGCATGCCTAAGACATGCAAGTCGAACGAGACGACCTTTGGAAGACTTTGTACTTGTACATAGTGTGAAGAAGATCATCGTCTAGTGGCAGACGGGTGAGTAACACGTGGGTAACCTACCTTCAAGCTGGGGATAACAGTTGGAAACGACTGCTAATACCGAATAAGATATAAGGTAACTTATATTGAAAGAAGCCTCTAAAGCTTCACTTAAAGATGGGCCTGCGGCGTATTAACTAGTTGGTGAGGTAATGGCTCACCAAGGTAACGATGCGTAGCCGAACTGAGAGGTTGATCGGCCACACTGGGACTGAGACACGGCCCAGACTCCTACGGGAGACAGCAGTTAGGAATATTCGTCAATGGGGGAAACCCTGAACGAGCAATGCCGCGTGAGTGATGAAGGCCCTATGGGTTGTAAAACTCTGTTGTATGGGAAGAACGGCTATATGAGGAAATGCATATAGAGTGACGGTACCATACCAGAAAGCTCCGGCTAACTACGTGCCAGCAGCCGCGGTAATACGTAGGGAGCGAGCGTTATCCGGATTTATTGGGCGTAAAGCGTGTGTAGGCGGTTTGTTAAGTTTAAGATAAAAGCCCGGGGCTCAACTCCGGTTCGTCTTAAAAACTGGCAAGCTAGAGTGTGGTAGAGGTAAATGGAATTTCTAGTGTAGCGGTGAAATGCGTAGATATTAGAAGGAACACCAGTGGCGAAGGCGATTTACTGGGCCATAACTGACGCTGAGGCACGAAAGCGTGGGGAGCAAATAGGATTAGATACCCTAGTAGTCCACGCCGTAAACGATGAGTACTAAGTGTTGGAATTTCCAGTGCTGAAGCTAACGTATTAAGTACTCCGCCTGAGTAGTACGGTCGCAAGGCTGAAACTCAAAGGAATTGACGGGCACCCGCACAAGCGGTGGAGCATGCTGTTTAATTCGAAGATACGCGAAGAACCTTACCTAGACTTGACATCCCGGGCAAAGATATGGAAACATATTGGAGGCTATCCCGGTGACAGGTGGTGCATGGTTGTCGTCAGCTCGTGTCGTGAGATGTTCGGTTAAGTCCGCTAACGAGCGCAACCCTTGTCATTAGTTACTAACATTAAGTTGAGAACTCTAATGAGACTGCCGATACT
>ENA-OPAY01000007-OPAY01000007.1-human-gut-metagenome-genome-assembly--contig:-NODE-7-length-66814-cov-4.299076_pt1 | contig 66814 bp, 79 predicted proteins | sample MGYA00241064_ERZ501444 | MGnify/ENA primary metagenome ERZ501444 (study PRJEB25962, sample SAMEA2042573) | human gut metagenome | biome: human gut; feature: human-associated habitat; material: faeces... | reverse complement strand
CGCCCATTAAAGTGGCACGCGAGCTGGGTTCAGAACGTCGTGAGACAGTTCGGTCCCTATCCGTCGTGGGCGTAGGAAAATTGAAGAGAGCTATCCTTAGTACGAGAGGACCGGGATGGACGCACCTCTGGTGTATCTGTTGTCATGCCAGTGGCAGTGCAGAGTAGCTATGTGCGGAAGGGATAAACGCTGAAAGCATCTAAGCGTGAAGCCCCCTCTAAGATGAATTTTCCCATTATGTAAATAAGTAAAATCCCACAAAGACTATGTGGTAGATAGGCTAGAAGTGGAAGTGTAGCGATACATTGAGCGGACTAGTACTAATAGATTGAGGGTTTAATCCCAAAGAGATCGTAATTTGATGACACATTATCTTGTTTTCAGAGAACTTAAGAAAAAGAAAAGATATATTGGTGATAATTGCTAGGTGGCTCACCTGTTCCCATCCCGAACACAGAAGTTAAGCACCTAAACGCCGACGATAGTGAATAGCTAAAATAGGTCGTTGCCAATATTTTTTTTATGCCCAAAAACTTTAAACAAAAGGATTGGGCTTTTTAATTAACCATAAATTAAATATTGTTATAAAAGATATCAGTGATAATTGTGTTCACAAAAAAGAAATTTTGTAAGTAGTTAATAAACTAGGGGTAAGCCTTAACAGGAGTAAATATTGAGTTAGCTAGTGTCTTAATAAATCATATAACTAATGTTACAGTTAATAATTTACTGAAAACTGCTAAAGTCTTAGCCATTTAAACGAGTAACCAAAATTCTACAATTAAGAATACAAATTACCTGCATTAGAACGTTATTTATCAACGAAATCTCCCCATAATAAGAAATAAAAAATATTCATTAATACTTAGTGAAAGATAAAAGATTTTTTACCCAAAAAGTCTTTTTTTAAAAAATCAAATAAAAACACTAAAAAAAGTTAAAAAAAACATAAAAAAGCCTTGATTTTCATATAATTTTCCTGTATAATTAATAAATGTGTGACTGGCTTAGATGGGCAAAGTTGCTGATACACCCGGTGGAGTTGTCAAAATAACACTGAATATCAGGTAATTTGTTCGGAGCAAGTCTATACCAGATATAGGCGAAGGGAGGATACAATAATGTCAAACACAAAAGTGAGAATTAAACTTAAGGCTTATGAACACAGGACTTTAGACAAGGCTGCAGCTAAAATAGTTGAGACTGTTAAAAGAACTGGAGGAGTTGTAAGTGGACCAGTACCATTACCAACCGAAGTTCAAAAGTACACGATTTTAAGAGCTGTTCACAAATACAAAGATTCACGTGAACAATTCGAGATGCGTACTCACAAAAGACTTATTGATATTAACAATCCAAGCAAGGAAACAATAGATGCACTACAACATCTAGATTTACCAAGCGGTGTTGATATTCAAATCAAATTATAATTTATAGGAGGAAAAAAATGAAAGGAATCTTAGGTCGCAAGATCGGAATGACTTCTGTCTTTGCTAAAAATGGAAAATTAATTCCTGTAACAGTAATCGAAGTAGAACCAAATATCGTTAGTCAAATTAAGACAAAAGAAAAAGATGGTTATGAAGCAATTCAATTAGCTGCTTTCGAAAAAAGAGAAAAATTAGCAAATAAACCAGAAATAGGTCATTTAAAGAAAGCAAACACTACCCCTAAGCGCTTCTTAAGAGAAATTAGAGGTGTAGATGTAGCAAATTATTCACTTGGTAGTGAAGTAAAAGCAGATATTTTTGCTGAAGGAGAAATGGTTGATGTAACCGGCACTTCTAAAGGAAAAGGTTTCCAAGGAGTTATCAAACGTTGGAATCAATCACGTGGACCAATGGGACACGGTAGCCAATATCATCGTGGTGTTGGGTCATTAGGAACATTGTTACCTATGAGAGTTATCCCAGGAAAGAAAATGCCTGGACATATGGGTTGCGAACAAGTAACAATCCAAAATCTAGAAATAGTACAAATAGATTTAAATAATAACGTTATCTTAATTAAAGGAAATGTCCCAGGACCTAAAAAATCATTAGTTTTAATCAAATCTTCAGTAAAAAATCCAGAAAAGATTAACACTCCAGTAGAATTAATTACTTATATTGATGAAACTGTAGAACAACCTACTGAAGAAACAACTGAAACAGTTGAAGAAACTAATGAAGAATCATCACAAGACGAAAAAGTAGCAGAGTAATTTGCTAATAAAAAAATTAAATAATTGTGATGAAAGAGGAGGATATTATGTCTAAAATAGAACTATTAAACAATAATGGTGAAAAGGTTAAAGATATTAAATTAAATGATAACGTATTTGGAATAGCCCCAAATGATATAGCACTAAAAGATGCACTAGTATTATACATGGCTAGTACAAGACAAGGAACACATTCTACAAAAACTAGAGCCGAAGTATCTGGTGGCGGAAGAAAACCTTGGAGACAAAAAGGAACTGGTAATGCCAGACAAGGAAGTATCAGAGCAGTTCAATGGAGAAAAGGTGGAATTGCCTTTGGACCAAAACCAAGAGACTACTCTAAAAAGCAAAACAGAAAAGTTAGAAGATTAGCATTAAAGTCAGCTCTTTCTTATAAAGTATTAGATAACGAACTAATTATGTTAGAAAATATCAAGTTTGAAACTAATAAAACTAAAGAAATGGTTGCTTTATTAGATAAATTACAATTAACAAATAGCAAAGTTCTTATCGTCGTAGATGAATTAGAAGATAACATTTGCTTAGCTTCAAGAAACCTAGGAAACGTAAAAATTGTTTTACCAGAAGAAGTTAATGTATATGATGTTGTAAACTCTGATAAGATGATAATGACTGAAGCTTCATTAAAGAAATTAGAGGAGGTGCTAGCAAATGAATAAGAAATTTGATATCATTTATGCACCAATAATAACAGAAAAATCTGCAGTAATGGCTAATGAAAATAAATACGCTTTTAAAGTATCACCAAAAGCCAACAAAACAGAAATTAAACAAGCAATTGAAAGTATCTTCAATGTAAAAGTAGAAAGTATTAATACATCTAACTCACATCCAAAAAAGAAAAGAGTTGGAAAATATACTGGTATGACTAACAAATACAAAAAAGCAATTGTAAAATTAGCAGAAGGTAATTCAATTAATTTTGACTAGAAAAAGGAGGAAACAAAATGGCAATTAGAGTATATAAACCAATGACTAACGGTCAAAGACAAAGAAGCGTTCTAAAAAGTGATGAAATCACTTGCACAACTCCTGAAAAAAGTCTAGTAGTTACAAAGAAGAAAACTGATGGTCGTAATAACCAAGGTAAAATAACCGTAAGACATCGTGGCGGTGGAGTTAAGAGAAAATACCGTTTAGTTGATTTCAAAAGAATAAAAGATGGAATTACAGCAATCGTACAAACAATAGAGTACGATCCAAATAGAAGTGCTAATATTGCCTTAATTAGTTACAAAGATGGAACTAAGGCATACATTTTAGCACCAAAAGACCTACACGTAGGAGATGTTGTAGAATCTGGAGATAACGTTGACATTAAAGTTGGAAACGCAATGCCAATCCAAAAAATTCCTGTAGGTACAACAATTCATAACATTGAATTAAAACCAGGAAAAGGTGGCCAACTTGCTAAAAGTGCCGGAACAAGTGCACAAATTCTAGGACGTGAAGATAAATACGTTTTAATAAGATTAGCAAGTGGAGAAACAAGAAAAATATTAGGAACATGTCGTGCAACTGTTGGTGTAGTAGGAAATGAAGATTATTCTCTTGTAAAAGTAGGCAAAGCCGGAAGAACAAGATATAAAGGAATAAGACCTACAGTTCGTGGTTCTGTTATGAACCCTAACGATCACCCACATGGCGGTGGAGAAGGACGTGCACCAATCGGTAGAAGCGGACCAATGACTCCATGGGGCAAACCAGCACTTGGATTAAAGACAAGAAAAAACAAAAAAGAATCTAACAAATATATTGTGACACGTCGTAAAAAATAATAAGAAAGGATGATTAAAAATGGCAAGAAGTTTAAAAAAAGGGCCTTATGTCTTTGATAGACTATTAAAAAAAGTAAAACTACTTAATGAAACAGGAAAAAAAGAAGTTATTAAAACTTGGTCTCGTCGTTCAACTATTTATCCTGATTTTATTGGTCACACCTTTGCAGTTCACAATGGCAAAGAATTTATTCCGGTTTATGTAACTGAAGATATGGTAGGACATAAACTTGGTGAATTTGCCTTGACTCGTAAATTTGGTGGACACGGCGCGAATAAAGAGAAATAGTAACTTATATAAGGAGGACTATGATGGAAAGAACTGAAGCAAAAGCAGTAGCCAAAACTATAAGAATAGCTCCAAGAAAGACAAGATTGATAATTGATTTAATAAGAGGTAAAAGCGTAAATGAAGCTTATGCAATTCTTAGAAATCAACCTCAAAAAGCTGCTAGAGTTATTGAAAAAGTTTTAAAATCAGCTACAAGTAATGCTGTAAACAATTTTAAATTAAAAGAAGAAAATCTATTCGTTAAAACATGTTACGTTGATGAAGGAATTGTTATGAAAAGAGCAAAAATGGATTCACGTGGACACGTTGGAAGAAAAGATCACAAAACAAGTCACATTACAGTAATTGTAAGTGAATTAAATAAGTAAAGGAGGAACCGAAGTGGGACAAAAAGTTAGTCCAGTCGGACTTAGAATAGGTATCAACAAAGATTGGGAATCTAAATGGTATGCTGAAAATAAAGATTTCTCTAAGTTCTTATATAACGATGTTAAGATTCGTAAGTATTTAATGAAAAAATTTAAGACTGCTGGAATTTCTAATATTGTAATTGAAAGAAATTCAAAAAGAACAGAGGTATTTATCAATGCATCTCGCCCAGGATTAATAATCGGACAAAGTGGTACTGAAATAGAAAACGTTAAAAAGGAAGTAGCAAAATTAGTTGGTGAAAATATTCAAATTTCAGTAGTTGAAGTTAAGAATCCAGATTTAGTAGCACAACTAGTTGCAGATAATATTGCAAGAAGCATTGAAAATCGTGTATCATTCAGAGTTGCCCAAAAGAAAGCAATTAGAAATACAATGAAAGCCGGAGCAAAAGGAATTAAAACCCTAGTATCTGGTCGTTTAGGTGGTGCAGACATTGCTCGTGGAGAAGGATATTCTGAAGGAACAAATCCATTACACACTTTAAGAGCAAATATCGATTATGCTACATCAGAAGCCGATACAACTTATGGAAAAATCGGTGTAAAAGTATGGATATATAAGGGAGAAATTCTAGAAGATAAGGGAGGTAATTCTCATGTTAATGCCAAAAAGAACAAAGCATAGAAAGACTTTCCGTCTAAAATATGAAGGAAAATCAAAAGGTAATACCGAATTACATTTTGGAGAATACGGATTAATGGCTACCGAAGGAGCTTGGATTACATCACAACAAATTGAAGCAGCCAGAGTAGCAATGACAAGATATATGAAACGTGGTGGTAGGGTATGGATTAATATCTTCCCTAACTTATCACTAACTAAAAAGCCTCTTGAAACAAGACAAGGAAAAGGTAAAGGAAATCCAGAAGTATGGGTAGCCGTAGTTAAAGAGGGAAAAATTATGTTTGAAATTGGTGATGTAAGTGAAGATATTGCCAGAGAAGCATTAAGATTAGCTTCACACAAATTACCAATAAAAACAAAATTTGTAAAAAAAGAAAGTGGTGAAAAATAATGAAAGCTAATGATATTAGAAAATTATCCACTGAAGAAATCAATAAGAAAATTACTGAATCAAAACAAGAATTATTTAATTTAAGAATGAAACAAGCAACTGGTTCTCTAGAAAATCCTTCAAGAATCAGAGAATTAAGAAAGACTGTTGCTAGATTAAAAACTATTCTTAGAGAAAGAGAAATTGAAGGGTAGGAGGACGTCAAGATGAATGAAAATATTAAACGTGAATTAATTGGCGTTGTTGTAAGTGACAAAGCAGACAAAACAATTATAGTTAAAGTAGAAACTTACAAAAAAGATCCAATATACAAAAAAAGAATTAAATATTCTAAAAAATATGCTGCTCATGACGAAAATAACACTGCAAAAGTTGGAGACAAAGTTCGTCTAGTTGCAACTAGACCATTATCTAAAACTAAGAGATATGACTTAGTAGAAGTTATCGAAAAGGCTATTATTCTTTAGTTCGGAAGGAGGAAATAAAATGGTACAACAAGAAAGCCGCTTAAAAGTGGCAGATAACTGTGGAGCTCGTGAAGTATCAGTAATCAGAGTTCTTGGTGGAAGTAAAGTAAAAACTGGAAACATCGGCGATATCGTTGTTGCTACAGTTAAAAAAGCAACTCCTAATGGTAATGTAAAAAAAGGTAAAGTTGTAAAAGCCGTAGTTGTTAGGAGTAAATTCGGAGTAAGAAGAGAAGACGGAAGCTACATTAAATTTGATGATAATGCTTGCGTAATCATTAAAGACGATAAGAGTCCAATTGGCACTCGTGTTTTAGGTCCTGTAGCACGTGAATTAAGAGACGCAGGATTTACTAAAATAGTAAGTTTAGCTAAAGAAGTTCTTTAATCCGAAATATTTAAGGAGGATAAGTTCATGAAATTAAAAACAGGTGACAAAGTAATAGTAATTTCAGGCGCCAATAAAGGCAAAGAAGGAAAAATTACCAAAGTATTAGAAGATAAAGTTATCGTTGAAGGCGTTAATGTATGTAAAAAACATTTAAAACCAAAAAACAATAACGGCACTGGTGAAATAGTTGAAGTAGAAAGACCAATCCATAGATCTAATGTTATGATAATTGACCCTAAAACAAAAAAACCAACAAAAATCAAAATGGATTTTGATAAAGATGGTAAAAAAATTAGAATTTCAAAAAAATCTAATGAAAAGATTGACTAGTTTGGAAGGAGGGTGGACATATGAACCGCCTAGAAGAAAAATATAAAAACGAAGTTGTTCCAAGTTTGATGGAAAAACATAATTATAAAACAATAATGTTAGTTCCTAAAATTGAAAAAATTGTAGTTAATATGGGTGTAGGAGATGCCATTGCTAACTCTAAAAACTTAGAGAATGCTGTAGCAGATCTTGAAAAAATCACTGGATTAAAACCTGTAGAGACTAAAGCAAAAAAATCAATCGCTTCATTCAAAGTAAGAGAAGGTCACAAAATTGGATGTAAAGTTACTCTAAGAGGAGAATATATGTATAACTTCTTAGATAAATTAATTTCCATCTCATTACCAAGAGTAAGAGACTTTAGAGGCCTATCACCAAAAAGCTTTGATGGAAGAGGAAACTATACAATTGGTATCAAAGAACAATTAATATTCCCAGAAATTAACTTTGATGAAGTAGAAAAAGTTAGAGGAATGGATATTGTTATCGTAACCACAGCTAAATCTAATGAAGAAGCTTACGATTTATTAAAAGAACTTGGAGTTCCTTTTAGGAAATAAGGAGAGTTTACAATGGCAAAAAAATCAATGATTGTTAAATCACAAAGAAAACCAAAATTTAAAGTTAGAGAATACACTCGTTGCAGTATTTGTGGAAGGCCACACGCTGTTATGAGTAAATTTGGTATTTGCCGTATTTGTTTTAGAGAGTTAGCTTATAAAGGACAAATACCAGGCGTAAAAAAATCAAGTTGGTAATACCATTAATTTAAGAAGGAGGGATTTTTAAATGACAGATCCAATTGCAGATATGCTTACAAGAATACGTAATGCAAACCAAATGCGTAATAAAGAAGTTGCAATGCCTACATCAAAAATGAAGGTAGAAATAGCAAAAATTTTAGATAACGAAGGTTTCATTGAGAGTTATACTGTAAAAAACAACATATTAACATTAACTTTAAAATATGGACAAAATAAAGAAAGAGTAATTACTGGATTAAAAAGAATTTCAAAGCCAGGATTAAGAGTATATGCAGGTGCTGAAGAGATACCTCATGTATTAAATGGTTTAGGAATTGCCATCATATCTACACCAAAAGGCGTTATGACTGATAAATTAGCACGCAAAAATAATGTTGGTGGAGAAGTAATTGCTTATATTTGGTAAGGAGGATATAGTTATGAGTAGAATTGGAAAAAGAACTTTAACTATACCTGCAAATGTTAATGTTGAAGTTGTTGACAATACAGTTACAGTTAAGGGACCAAAAGGAGAACTTAAATTAGATTTAATTAAAACATTAAAAGTTAATGTTGATGGTACTAATTTAACTGTAGAAAAATTAAAAGAAGATAAATTTACAAATCAAATGCACGGAACTACAAATGCTAACATTCACAATATGATAGTAGGAGTTAGTGAAGGTTATAAAAAAGGATTAGAGATAATTGGAGTTGGATACAGATTTGCAGTTAGTGGTAATACCCTAACAATTCAAGCTGGCTATTCACATCCAGTAAAACTTGAAATTCCTGCTGGATTATCAGTAAATGCAATTAGTGCTACTGAAATTGAAGTAACTGGTGCTGACAAAATAGTAGTTGGTGAATTTGCTGCTAATATCCGTAAAGTAAGACAACCTGAACCTTATAAAGGAAAAGGAATCCGTTATAAAGGTGAACATGTTCGTCATAAAGAAGGAAAGAAAGCATCTAAATAATAGAGGAGTGATATTCTTATGATAAAGAAAGTTTCAAGAAATGAAATGCGTACTGAAAGACATCAAAGAATTAGAAAAGAAATCAGCGGAACAGCTGAAAGACCAAGACTTAATGTCTTCAGATCAAACGCAAACATTACAGCTCAAATCATCGATGACGAAAAAGGTTTAACTTTAGTAAGCGCTTCTACTAGAGAAAAAGAACTAAACATTAAAAATGGTGGAAACGTTGAAGCAGCTAAACTAATCGGCGCCGAAGTAGCAAAAAGAGCTAAAAAAGCAAAAATTACAAAAGTTGTATTTGATAGAGGTGGATACCTATATCATGGACGTGTTAAAGCATTAGCAGATGCCGCACGTGAAAATGGATTAGAATTCTAATAAGGAGGAAACTTATGAACGAAGAAACTAAAAAACCACTAGAAAAAGCTACTAGAAATAATGATGTTAAGAATAACAAAAGAAGACCTAAAAGAACTTTTGATAAACCAAAAAGTGATTTAGAAGAAAAAGTTATCTTCATCAATCGTGTTACAAAAGTAGTTAAAGGTGGCCGTCAATTTCGTTTCGCCGCTACAGTAGTAGTAGGTAACAGAAAAGGCAAAGTTGGCTTAGGTCAAGGTAAAGCAAAAGAAATGCCAGATGCAGTTAAAAAGGCTACACAACAAGCATCTAAAAACTTAATAAATGTTGAATTGATTGATAATCGTACAATTGCTCACGAAATAATTGTAAAAGAAGGAGCAGTAAGAGTAATGTTAAAACCTGCTAAAGAAGGTACTGGAGTTAAAGCTGGTGGCCCAGTAAGAGATGTACTTGAATTAGCTGGCGTAAAAGATGTTCTTTCAAAAAGTTTAGGATCTAGCACAAAAGTAAATATGGCTAGAGCTACTCTAAACGCTCTTAAAATGCAAAAATCACCATCACACGTTGCAGCATTAAGAGGAAAAACAGTTGAGGAGATTTTAAACTAATGAAACTAAATGAATTAGAAACATTAAAAGTTAACCGTAAAAGAATTGGTCGTGGACCAGGTTCTGGTACCGGTAAGACAAGTGGTAAAGGACACAAAGGACAAAACGCTCGTAGTGGTGGCGGCGTAAGACCAGGATTTGAAGGTGGACAATTACCATTATACAGAAGATTGTCAAAAAGAGGATTCAACAATTACAATTTCAGAATAAACTATGCTACTGTTAACGTAGGCGACCTAGAAAGATTTGCTGAAGGCACCGAAGTAACAAAAGAATTACTTATCGAAACAGGATTAGTAAAAAAAGAATTAGATGGGATTAAAATCTTAGGCAATGGTGACTTAACTAAAAAGCTAACTGTTAAGGCTAACAAATTCTCATCAAGTGCAAAAGCAAAAATAGAAAATGTTGGTGGAACTACTGAGGTGATTTAATATGTTTAAAACACTTAAGTTACTATTCAACGATAAAAACAAAGATATAAGAAAAAGATTATTATTTACATTGGGCTGTTTATTAATATTTATAGTAGGTAAAACCATTCCCGTTCCTGGTACTCAAGGAGCAGTATCTAAATTAGGACTATGGGAATTATATGATGCTATCTCTGGCGGTGCTCTAGAAAAATTCTCAATTTTTTCACTAGGCGTAATGCCATATATTTCTGCATCACTAATCACTGGAATTCTACAAATGGATATTATTCCATATTTTAGTGAGTTAAAAGAAGAAGGCGCTGCTGGAAGACAAAAGATTAATCAAATTAATCGTTATCTAGGAATAGCCTTAGCATTCCTTCAAGGATTTGCTATGGCCTATGCCTTTAGATCTGGTGTTGCCAATGCCAACGCTCTTACATATTTAAAGATAGCAGTAATATTAACTGGTGGTACTGCATTTCTACTATGGCTAGGAGATCAAATGACTCAAAAAGGAATTGGTAATGGAATTTCATTACTAATAATGGCTGGTATTATTTCTAGCATTCCTAATATGTTCATTGAAACCTTTAAAGCCCTAGTATTAGACAATGCCTCATTATTCCTAGGAATCGTCGAATTTGCTATATTTATTCTAATATATATTGCCATCATCGTAGGCATCGTGTATGTAGAAAAATCAGAAAGAAGAATACCTATACAATATGCTAACCAAACACTATCAGCTTATGGAGCAAGACAAAACTATATTCCATTTAAGTTAAATAGTGCTAGCGTAATGCCTGTAATCTTCGCATCTGTAATTTTCTCAATTCCATCATTCATTGCTGGATTAATGGATAAAGAAAAACCATTTGCAGTCTTCGTTACAAAATATGTAAATTATACAACACCAATCGGTTTTACTGCATATATCTTAATAATAATTTTATTCTGTTACTTTTACACATTCTTACAAATTAATCCCGGAGAATTAGCTAAAAACCTTAATAAACAAGGTGGTTATATTCCCGGAGTAAGACCAGGAAAAGAAACAAAAGATTATATCAGTACCGTAATTGGAAGAATAACTTTACTTGGAGCATTATCAATAGCTTTTATAGCTGGATTACCTATTATCTTTAGTAGTTTTATTGATACTGGATTACCAAGTAGCGTATCACTAGGTGGTACATCAATCCTAATTGTTATAGGAGTCGTACTAGAAACCTACAATCAATTAGAAAATAGCTTAATAAATAGAAATTATAAAGGTGGTAAATAAATGAAGAATATTATATTTATAGCTCCCCCTGCTGCAGGAAAAGGAACTCAAGCTAAGTTAGTTAGTGAACAATATAATATTCCTCATATATCCACTGGCGATCTTTTACGTCAAGAGATCGCTACCGGTTCAGAGTTAGGTAAAAAAATACAAGAACAAATTGATAAAGGAAATCTCGTTTCCGATGAGATAATAACTTCACTATTAAAGAAAAGAATAACTGAAGAAGATTGCCAAAATGGCTATATTTTAGATGGTTATCCTAGAACTATATCTCAAGCAGAAATCTATCACAACTTATTAAAAGAATTGAATTATGATAAGGGGATTGTAATTTTCCTTGATATAGATAAAGACTTAGCTCTAAAAAGAACTATCAGTAGAATAATATGTCCAAATTGTGGCTCATCATATAATTTATTAGTAGATGAATTAAAACCTAAAAAAGAAAACATCTGTGATAGATGCCATCATCAACTAAAAACTAGAAGTGATGATACCGAAGATATATTTATACACCGATTTGATACTTATATAAATAGTACCAAAGATTTAATTGAATATTACAAAAACTTGCATATTCTTCGCTGCATTAAAGTAGAAGAAAAGACCGCACGACAAATATTTGAAGAAGTTAAGAGGGCATTAAATGATTAGTATAAAATCAGAATATGAAATATCCCTACTAAGAAAAGCTGGTAATATAGTATATAGAACCCACAAGTATTTATTACCATATATCAAACCAGGTATAACTACTAAAGAATTAGATAAATTAGCATATGACTTTATAACAAGTCAAGATGCAACACCATCATTTTTAAATTATGAAGGATTCCCTGCAAGTATATGTACTTCCATTAATGAAGAAGTAGTTCACGGAATTCCATCAAACAGAAAATTAAAAAATGGTGATATCATTGGCATAGATATTGGCGCTAATTACAAAGGCTATCATGGAGATTCTGCTTGGTCCTACGCTGTAGGCAGTGTCTCACGCGAAAAAGCGTATTTATTAGAACATACCAAAAAAGCTCTATACGAAGGACTAAAACAGATAAAACCAGGAGCCCATATTGGAGACATCTCTAATGCCGTTGAAACATATGCTAACGAACATAACCTAGGAGTAGTAAGAGAATTAGTAGGACATGGTGTAGGAAACCACTTACACGAAGAACCTGACGTTCCAAATTATGGAAAAAAAGGAACAGGTCCTGTATTAAAAGAAGGCATGGTAATAGCCGTAGAGCCAATGTTAAATTTAGGAACACATAAAATATATATCCTAGATGATGACTGGACAATTATTACAAGAGACGGTTCTCCATCAGCTCACTTCGAGCATACCGTAGCAGTAACCAAAGATGGATATCGTATATTAACAGGAGATGATAATTTTGAGTAAGAACAATATAATAGAAGCCCAAGGAAAAGTCATTGACTTAATAAAAGGTGGATTCTTTAAAGTTGAACTCGAAGGCGGACACATAGTAGAAGCCCATGTTTCTGGTAAAATGCGTGTAAATAATATACGTATTCTACCAGGCGATACTGTCGTTGTAGAATTATCACCATATGACCTAACACATGGGCGAATCGTATATAACAAAAAATAAGCTCTATAAAAGAGACTTATAAAATTCACAAAGAAATAAAAAAATAGGAGGAATTAAAATGAAAGTTAAAGCTTCAGTTAAACCTATATGTGAAAAATGTAAAGTAATTAAACGTAAAGGAAAAGTAATGGTAATTTGTGAAAACCCAAAACACAAACAAAAACAAGGGTAAATTTTTAGGAGGAAAAAAATGGCAAGAATTAAAGGTATTGATATACCAAATGACAAAAGAATTGAAATTTCTTTAACTTATATTTATGGTATAGGTAGAAAATTATCAAAACAAATCTTAACTGCTGCAAATATCGATTTAGATAAGAAAGCTAAAGACTTAACCGAAGAAGAATTAGCAAGTATTAGAAAAGAAATTGAAAAACATACAGTTGAAGGTGACTTAAGAAGAGAAGTCAATATGAACATCAAGACCAAGATGGAAATCAATTCTTATCAAGGAACAAGACATAAAAAAGGATTACCTGTAAGAGGACAAAGAACTAACAGAAATGCAAGAACTCGTAAAGGTAAAGGAAAAGTTGTAGCAAATAAGAAGAAAGCTTAAATTTGTTAAAAGGAGGATATTTATATGGGAAAAACATATAACGCTAGAAAACGTAAAGTTAAGAAAAATGTTCCACACGGTGCTGTTCACGTTCACACAACATTCAACAATACTGTAATAACTATTACAGATGCTGAAGGAAACACCGTAAGTTGGGCTTCAGCTGGAACAATGGGAATAAAAGGTAGCAAAAAATCAACACCATTTGCTGCTGGTATGGCCGCTGAAAAAGCAGGAAAAGCTGCCGTAGATGCTGGTATGAAAACAGTAGATGTATTTGTAAAAGGATTAGGTGCTGGAAGAGAATCAGCCATAAGATCACTAGCAACTGCCGGACTAGAAGTTAAAACAATTACCGATGTAACACCAATTCCACATAACGGATGCCGTCCACCAAAAAAACGTCGTGGATAAAAGAAAGGGAGTGTGTTAAATGTTAAAATTTGAAAAACCAGAATACAAAGTAAAAGAATACGTAAGAGATAACTTTTACGGTAAATTTGAAATAGAACCATTAGAAAGAGGATTCGGAACAACTCTTGGTAACGCTCTAAGAAGAGTAATGTTATCAAGTTTACCAGGTGACGCAGTTACCAGTATCAAAATTGATGGAGTTGCTCACGAATTTCAAAAAATAGATGGAGTAATCGAAGACGTAACTGCTATTGTTCTAAACATTAAAAGCTTAGTAATCAAAAATCATTCAGATGATTACAACAAAATATTAAGATTAACCAAAAAAACTGCTGGTCCCGTAACTGCTGCTGATATCGAAAAAGATGCTGATATTGAAATCTTTAACCCAGACTTAGTTATTTGCAACTTAGCCGAAGGTGGAGAAATAAATATTGAAATGACTATCGGTACAGGCCGTGGCTATGTAAGAGCTGAAGAAAATAAAAAACTATTTGAGAAAAATAAAATGAACGTTATCGCTATTGATAGTTCATATGCTCCAATAGAAAGAATAAACTATGAAGTAGAACCAGCCAGAGTAGGTCAAAACGACCACTATGATAAGTTAATTTTAGAAGTATGGACTAACGGTTCAATCACTCCTGAAGAATCTATCGCTCTAGGTTCAAGAATTTTAATAGAGCATTTTGAAATTTTAGCAGATCTAAATGAGATTGCTGATGAAACAGGATTAATGATAGCTAAAGTTGAAGATCCTAACGTAAAAATCTTAGAAACTTCAATTGATGATTTAGACCTATCAGTAAGAGCATACAACTGCTTAAAGAGAGCTGGAATTTTAACACTTAAAAATTTAGTTGACAAAAGTGAAAATGAAATGATGAAGATTAGAAACTTAGGAAAAAAATCTTTAAAAGAAGTTATGGACAAAGTTAAAGATATGGGCCTAAATTTCAGATCTGAAGACTAAAAAAGGAGGAACATATAATGGCATACAGAAAATTAGGAAGAGACAATAAACACAGAAGAAGTATGTTAGCAACATTAACAAAACAACTAATTATAAACGAAAAAATCGTTACTACTGAAGATAGAGCAAAAGAAGTAAGAAAATGCTTTGATAAAATGGTAACATATGGCAAAAACGGATCATTAGTATCACGTAGATTAGCCCTAGCTTTCTTACATAACGATGAAGCTTGTGTATCAAAAGTATTTAACGAAATAGCACCACGTTATAAAGAAAGAAATGGTGGATATACAAGAATTACTAAATACAAAGAAAGAAAAGGAGATAACGCTCTACAAGTTATCTTAGAATTAGTTTAACTATAAAAAATAAAATAATATATGAACTACTACACCTCATATATTATTTTTTTTACTAAATATGAGAGTATTAATATTTACATCATTATTGCATATTAATTATTGTCATTTATCATATATTAATGTATAATTAAACTATAAATAGAAAGTTAAAAGGTGAATTATGAATAAAAAAAATATGGTAATAACAATTATAATAATTATTTCCTTACTTGCTTGTGGATATCTTGGATTTATTATCGGAACCAATCATTCCAATCAAGAATTTAACGATAACAAAGATAACAATACCCCTAAAAACAATTCCAATATAAAAGAAGAACAAAAAGATATTGTCAAACAAATAGACTTAATAAAAAATGACAATACTATTTCTGATCTTGAAAAAGCCACTAAAATTACCTTCACTATATATCAAAATACTTTTAATATATTAAAATTTAACTCATCTATAATATGTGAAGAATCCGATAATACATATATTTGTAATTTTAAAGACAATGATAATGTTGGCTACTACACAAATATCTCTAACGATTTTAATCGTATTCTAGAAGGAGACGTTTGGTTTAATCTAACTAACGACAATGACTCTCAAGGCATATCATTAGATAAACTAATAAATTCTCTAAACTTTAATGCTTATTCTAGATATTTAAAGAAAAAACTAAATATCAGTGAATCAGAAGGTATGTATGGATATATGGAAAATAAATTCTCTCTAACAAAAGAAAATATCTGTATTGGATATTCAGAAGACGAAAAATATTTTTATATTAACATAAATAAAGTCAGCAACCCTAAACAAGGTTGGTACTACTTTGATAAATGGACAGGTAAATGTACAAATACCCTTGATACTGTAGCTAAATATAAAATCAATAAAACAAATTATGAATATGAAGAAATAATTAATAACAAATAATATTATCAAAAAAATTCACTATTTAAGATAAATTCCATCTTAAGGTGAATTTTTTTAAATTTTAAACGTATTTTAAGCAAAACTACTAAAACTTTGTTATAATATATATAATGACAATTGAATTCAATTGAAAGGAATGAAAAATATGGATATAAAACAAAGAATAGACTACCTTGTAAATATTATCAATGAGGCCAATTACAATTATCACGTTCTCGATAACCCCACTATAACAGACCAAGAATATGACAAATATTTGCGTGAGTTATATACCCTTGAAGAAAAACACCCCGAATTTATAAGAGAAGATTCTCCAACAAAAAAAATAGGTGGAGAAGTTATTGAAGGATTTAAAAAGGTAACCCACGATAAACCAATGATGAGTTTATCAAATGTTTTTAATGAAGAAGAAATAAGACAATTTGATGCTCGCATCAAAAAAGAGGGCATAAATCCCCAATATGTTTGTGAATTAAAAATAGATGGTTTAAGTGTTTCTTTAAAATATGCAAAGGGAAAGTTTATCTCTGCAGCCACTAGAGGGGATGGTATTACTGGGGAAGATATTACTCACAATGCCAAAACAATAAAAACAATTCCTCTAAAATTAAATCAACCAATAGATATTGAAGTTCGTGGAGAAATCTATATGAGTAAAAAAACTCTAGAAAAACTAAATGAAGAAAGAAAGCAAAACAACGAACCTCTTTTAAAGAATGCCAGAAATGCCGCTGCCGGTTCTATTCGCCAGTTAGACAGTAGAATAGCTGCTAAAAGAAATTTAGATACATTTATCTACCACTTACCAAATCCAGAAGATTTCGGCATTAAAACTCACTATGAAGCTCTAGAATTTATGAAAGAATTAGGTTTTAAAACAAATCCCAATAATAAAATAGTAGATAATATTGACGATGTTATTAATTTCATTACTGAAAAATCAAAAATAAGAGAAACCCTTCCATATGACATTGATGGTATAGTAATTAAGGTAAATAATATTAATGAACAACTTTCTCTTGGCTTTACTGCAAGATATCCCAAATGGGCCACTGCCTACAAATTCCCTGCCGAACTAGTATACACAAAATTAAAAGACATAACCTTTACCGTAGGTAGAACAGGTCAAGTAACACCAAATGCCATTTTAGAGCCAGTTATAGTTATGGGTAGCTTAATATCAAAAACCACTCTCCATAATGAAGATTACGTCATAGATAAAGACATTATGATAGGAGATACCGTTGCCATAAAGAAAGCTGGTGACGTTATTCCTGAAGTAGTAAGTGTTCTAAAAGAAAGAAGAAATGGTACAGAAATTCCTTTTAAAATGACTCATACCTGTCCAATATGTAATAGCGAATTAATAAGAAAAGAATCCGAATCAGCATACTACTGCCACAATCCTCATTGTGACGCCAAACACATTGAAGGACTTATTCATTATGCCAGTAGAAATGCAATGAATATTGAAGGTTTTGGCGATAATATTGTCGAAGATTTCTACAATATGGGATATTTAAAAAGAATATATGACTATTATACTCTAGATAAATATAAAGAAGAACTAATGAGTCTTGAAGGCTTTGGAGAAAAAAGTATCATTAAACTACTATCAAATATTGAAAAATCAAAAGAAAATTCTTTAGAAAGATTATTATTTGCCATTGGTATTAGACACGTTGGAGCAAAAACTGCTAAAATACTTGCTAAACATTATCAAAATTTAGATTCTATAATCAATACCACCTATGAAGAATTATCTAATATTCCAGATATAGGAGATACAATTGCCAAAAGTATTATCAATTATTTTCAAAAACCAGAAAATATTGAACTAATCAATAAATTAAAAGAATACCATATAAATACAAATTATATAAATACCAATGAAAAAGAACTTCCCCAATTTACCGGAAAAACATTTGTTTTAACTGGAACATTATCTCAAATTACAAGAGAAGAAGCTACTAGTATTATTGAAAACTTTGGCGGTAAAGTATCAAGTAGTGTTAGCAATAAAACTAACGTTGTAATCGTCGGAGAAAATCCCGGTAGTAAATACGACAAAGCTATATCATTAGGAATTCCTATTTGGCAAGAAGAAGAATTTTTGGATATAATTAAAGAAAATGAATAGAGGTAAAATATGCAAGAAAAATACTATAAATATGCTAAATTGCTATTAACTAAAGGTTTATGTATTAATGAAAATCAACCACTAGTTATTAATGCTCCCATAACTACTATTGATTTCATCAGAGTCCTAACTACCATCGCTTGTCAACTTGGAGTAAAAGATATTTATTACGACTGGTATGATGACGAATTAAAACATACTCAATTAAAATACTATGATGAAAAAGATATTAAAAAAAGTTTATTTTGGAATAAAGAAATTCACGATGTATATGCTAAAAAAAATGCTGCTTTTCTCTTTCTAATATCTTCAAATGATAATATAATGGATGACATCCAAACTAACAAATTAAAAATAGCATCTTCAACTTCATTAAGCACTCGCAGTCACTATCGTAAATTGCAAGAAAATAATCAGATTAGTTGGTGTATTGCCGCTGTCTCAACAGAAGAGTGGGGACATTTACTATTTCCAAAGTCTTCAAATCCTACTGAAGAATTATGGAATTTAATATTTGATATATGTATGATAAACGAAAAAGATCCAATTTCTATGTGGGAAGAAAAAATGTTAAATTGCAAAAATCACTGTCATCAGTTAAACAATTTAAATATTAAAACATTACATTACACCAACTCACTAGGTACAAATTTAACCATTGAACTACCTTATCAAGCTATCTGGTGTGGTGGATCAAGTATCATTAATGGCCAAGAACCAATTGTAAATATTCCCACTGAAGAAGTTTTTACTACCCCAAACAAATATAAAACTACTGGTATTGTCTATTGCTCAAAACCATTAGTTCATTCAGGAATAGTAATTACCGGAATTATGTTAGAATTCAAAAATGGAAAAGTTATTAACTATGATGCCAAGACTGGAAAAGAGGAATTAAAAAATATCTTAGAGTATGATGAAGAATCTTCCCTTTTAGGAGAAGTTGCCTTAGTTCCATATAATTCTAGAATTTCCACTACTAATATTCTATTTTATGAAACATTATATGATGAAAATGCTTCTTGTCATATCGCATTAGGTCGAGGATTTAAAGAATGTTTAACTAATGGTCATAAATTAACAAATTCACAATTAGAACAATCTGGATACAACAAATCAAATAATCACGTTGATATTATGATAGGTACTAAAGATCTCACTATTATTGCCACAACATATAATAACGAAAAAATTCAATTATTTAAAGATGGAAATTTTTCAATATAATCCATCTTTTTTTTGTATACTTATATATAATTTGTAAATAATATTACTGGTGATAAAATGAATCAGAATAGTGAATTATTATTATATATTTACCAAAATGCTGAAATGGGTGTAAAATCAACTACCCAATTAATTAATCTCTTAAATAAATCAGATAATAAAATTAAAACAACAGTAGAAAAACAACTAAAAGGGTATGAAGGTTTTTTAAAAAAGAGTCAAAATCTTTTAAAGAAAAATAAAATATCTCCAAAAAGAACTAATATCATTGCCAAAATATCTTCATCCATTGGTATCTCTATGGAATTTATGAAAGATAACAGTGACGCTAAAATAGCAGATATGTTAATAAGAGGATTTACAATGGGAAACATTGATATAGATAAACTAATTGATAAATATAAAAATGAAGCCGACAAAAATATTATTCACTTAGCTAAAGAACTTAAAAAATTTGGCGAAGAAAACATCGAACTTTTAAAGTCATACCTATAAAGTATGACTTTTTAAATATTTTTTAAAAAAATATTCTTATTTACTTGCCAAACATTATCTTTTATGGTATATTAATAATGCTTGTGATTATGGCGATGTAGCTCAGTTGGCTAGAGCGATCGGTTCATACCCGATAGGTCGTGGGTTCGACCCCCTCCGTCGCTACCATTATGAAGTAATAATAGATAGAAATATCTATTTTTTTATATATTTCTAATTCTATCTAATATATTAATCCCCATTATTAATATTTTTCAAGATATGATATAATACTACTAATAAAAGTAATTTATAGAAAGGATATAAAGAATGAAAAATAAAAAAATTACTATAATTTCAATAATGTTATTATGTTTCGTAACAATTGGTTGCAGTAAACAAAAACAAACTTTTTATAAAAATCAACTAAACATTATTTCAGATAGTGAAAATGATTATGTAATAGCATTAACCAATACGATGAGTGAAACAAATCAATACTCTATGTATAAAATAAAAGAGTATAATGAATATGAAAAATTATACAATCTGCCTACTTCAAGCAATCTAGCAATAGAAAATCATCATATCTTATGGGATAACGATAAATTTTATTTAATACATTATGATATTACAGCATATGATGTCGATACAGGCAAAGAATTATATCAATCAAATGATAAAATTACCAAAACAGATGATGATGAACTTTGTAGCACCAATACTAATATGAAAAAAATTTACGGAAAAGACAATAAGTATATTTATTATAATTATTATTGCGTAAATAATAAAAAAGAATATTATGCAAGAATAACACCTGATTTAAAGAAAATTGAAAGGATAGAAAAAAGTGATATCCCAATAATTTTATTGACTAACTAAAAAATAGAAAACTTTTATATAAAATAAGAACAAATATAATTCCTCGGATTATTCCGAGGTTTTTCTTTACAAAAAAATCCCCGTATGTTACAATATAGCCAACTAAAAGGAGGAATCCTATGGAACCATTTGCCTTTGGCTTTGAAATAAATCCTGAAGATCTTGAAATAGTATCTTTTCTCGTAGATGAACTATTTGATATTACCAGTAAAATTATGACAACATATCGAAGATTAGCTACCTTAGAAATAAATAAACATAACAATACCCCTGACTATCCCCAAACATTATCTTATTTAAAGAGAATTACCTCTATGGAAAACACAATATATCAAAAAATGGATTCCATCATAGCTATAACTATAAAAACTTATATAGATTCAAATACTAAATTTAATACCAATATAAAAGAAACTACAAAAGATCTAATAGAAAGTACCTCATCAAACTTAATTTCAAAAAGAGTAATCTTTTCCCTTAATGAAATTATTAAACAATCCAGTATTCTCACAGACATTATAACCACATCTTCTAAAGAAAGTCTAACTGAAGATTATCTGGAAGAATTAAATAACAATAATACTCTTCATTTAACTATCGAAAAAGACTATTTAATAGCTACGTTATATTATTTAGAAGAATGTATCAAAAATAAAGATCATCAATCAATAAGAAAAGATTTAATAAAAGTCAAATATAATTTATTATTTGTAAACAGAACCCTCACTAAAGAAGCAATAAGTTATAACTTTAACTTTGATGAATTAAATATCACTTCCAAAACCTATGCTGACTATATGTGTCTATCTGAAGAAGAATACAATCGCCGAAAAGATATTATTGCTTCAAACAACTTTGATAAAGAGTACCCATATCTTCTTTTGACAACAGACATTGAATACAATGATAAAACTAACTATCTACTATCATTAATAAGTCAATGTCAAATAAAATCATCTATCCTCTTAATGCGCAATGATTTAAAAGAAGGTTATTACAACACATTAATTGAAACATTTACAAATGAAGAATACCTTAAACTATGTCCTAATAGCCACATCTCTGAAGCCCTTTTATTAAATTGTTTTAAAGAACATCACAATTCTTTAAATAAAATCCGCATTTATTCACTTATTCCCCCAAAAAAACTATAAGCTTAAATGAAATGCCCCATAAGGTAGGCATTTATAAAAACTTATAGTTTTTTCTATCCAAAAGTAACCCGTAATCCCGAATCGCCAATCTTCTTATACAATACAAAATAATCATCCTCATACAATAATTTATAATCACTATTACTCTTAAGAACCTGATACAAAGAATTTTCTTCCTTATAAACAAGTATATGAGTTATTCCATAAAAATCAAATTTTTCTTGATAATTATTCATAATAAAGTGATAATCATCTAAAATATCATAATCAAATCCACTAAATTCCTTTGTATATAAATCCGCTCTAGAATCAATAAACACAGGAATATCATTATATAAAAGATAACTACCAAAATTATAATCATTAAATATTCGCATTTTACTAATATCCTCATTTTCCTTAAGATATTTAACAGCTTCTACTGGATAAAAATCTTCTTCTACATAATTATCTCTTAAATGAAAATATAAACCCACTCCTGTAATTATAATCACTAAAGCAAAACTAATTATTACAATTTTTCTCTTATAAAAGAATGGCAATAGCATCTTATCTACATCAAAATTATAATCATTCAAAAACATTGCAAATACTCTTCCAAAACAAATAGTTCCTATTAAAGACAACAAAGATAAATGTCTAATCGAAACAATTGACATCAAAACCAATCCCGATATCATAAAAAAGTCTCTCAATTTAACCTTAGAAATCAAAACTAAAAATATTGTTTCCCCGGCAATAATAATTGTAAAAGGACTCTCTTTCCAACTAATCATATGATGTTCTTGAATATAACTTTGTGAGTTTCCCATCATAGTTTTTATTAAATAAGTAAATGGTGTATCTCCAATCGGAGTAATAAATCCAGTTAACAAACTAAAAATCATTATAATAAATAGATATTTAATATTCTTATTTCTTTCAAAAACAAACTTGGAGTTAATAAAGTTATAAAACTTATTATCTTTTTTAAACCTAATCTTACTCCAAATAAAACTAATTATATATTCAGCCAAATAGGGTAGGTAGATAATAAAATAAAAAGGCCAAACTGCAACGTGAATATTACATAAAAGCAATGAAATTATAAATAAACCAACAACATCACTCTTTTTCTTATTTTTAAGAAAATCTTCAATAAAATAAATTTCTAAAGCAAAAAGCAGAAAACTAACCAACTGTGCTCTAGCAGTGACAAAACCACTAATAGCCAAAGAACAAATAAAAGTTGCAAATGCTGCTACAACAGTCTTTTCACATATCTTTTTATTAACCTTAAACACAATTATTAAAAGTACTCCAAATATTCCTATCGAAGATAAATATAATCCTCTTAACCCCCCAATTTTGTATATAACATAAATAAATACATCATATAACCAATGAGGATAAGTATACTTAAGTCCCGTATGAAAAGAAAAGTGATCCATCATATCGATTCCATTATTAAGAATAAGCTTTCCAATTTTTATTGTATAAAAAGTATCATTTTGTAAAGACTTATTAACTAGTCCTATAGCAAAAATACATATCCATATCAAAAATAATAAAGAAAATCTTTTTCCATATTTTTTCATTTTATCTAAAGAAATATTTTTATCTTCCTTTAAATTAACCTGATTATCTATCATCAATTTCTTATCATTTGTTTTCTTTTTTCTTTTTCCCATACTCCTATCACCACTCTAAATATACCATAACTCTCTCATCTTGGCAATTTTACTTTACTTATTTCTTACAAAAGATCTAAAATTTTGTTCTAGGAAGTATAAAATGAGTAACCACCATCAACAAAAATTCAATTTAAAGTTACTCATTTTATTTAAATAACAATAATCTTTAATTACTCTATTACTAGGTATTACCAAGAGATTTTTTTGCATAATAAATATGTTGAATAGTAACATATAAAATATTAATCAAACTAGCAATAACAAACCCCCATATTCCCATAAATATTGGTAATATCAATAACAAAATATTCTTAATAATAGCTCCTACCAAAGTTCCCATCATAGCATTCTTAGCTCTATCAACTGCCTGTAAATATGAAGTTAAAGGTCCCTGTATATAATGTAATAAGAAAAATGGTGCTACAATTCTAATATAATTAACCCCTTTACTCGTATTATATATAAACTTAAGAAGTGTTCCTGGTAAAATCATAAATATTATAGTAAAAAAACATCCAATTCCTAAAGAAATCCATATTGCTTGTTTCAATTTGTTTTTCGTATACCTAAAATGTCCCCTTGAATAACTACTAGAAATTACTGGCAATAATGAAGTTGATATTGCCATTGTAAAAAATGACGGTATTAATAAAAGGGGAAAAACATATCCCGTAATAACCCCATATTCCATTACTATATAACTATTTTGATATCCCCCTTTAGTAAGTATATAAGTAAGAATAATAGGTTCTAAGAAGTAAGAAATAGATCCAATTAACCTACTTCCTGTAGAAGATAAAGAAACATTTAAAACATCCTTAAGAATATTCTTATCCATCTTTAAATCACTTAAGCAAATCTTCTTATTAGGAATAAATAAAATTAAAGAAATAATCGAAGTTCCCTCACTAATTATATTAATAAGTACCACTCCCAGAGCAGCCACCCCTATTCCATAAACCATTAACTTAGGAATAAGAAAAATAATAAATATAAGTCTCACTAATTGTTCAATAACATTTGAAATAACATAAGGCATCATATTTTCCTTACCATAAAAATATCCTTTTAAAATACCAGAAATGCATATAAAAGGTAAAGTAAAACTAATTCCCATAATAGGATAATATGTTAATTTATTATTTAATAATTTCAAAGAAATAACAGGCGTTAATATAATTAACAAAAACATCAAAAAAATATTATAAATAACACTAACGGGTACAAGTGATAAAACCGTTCTCTTTCCATTTTTTCCTTCAGCTACAACCTTACTAATTGAAGTAGATAAAGACATCGTCGACAAAGTAATAAACAGATTAAAAGTAGGTAGTATCATCATATAAAGGCCAATTCCATCATCTCCAATACTCCTAGTTAAAAATATCTTAATAACCATTGCCAGTATCTTAGTAATACATCCTCCAATAATCAATATGATTGTTGATTTAATAAATTTATTTTTCATAATAAATTATATGTTTTTAGTTAATAATTATTTTTATTGTGGTATAATATAATTTATTAAAAGGAAAGTGATATATATGTACCATTTTATAGGAATTAAAGGTGCTGGTATGAGTTCTCTAGCAGTTATTATGAAAGAATTAGGATACGAAGTAAAGGGAAGTGATCTAGATAAACATTTCTTTACCGAATCAGAATTAATAAAAAATAATATAAATTTTACTCCATATAACGAAAATAATATAACTAAAGATCTAATAATCATAAAAGGTGCCTCTATAACTGATGATAACGTCGAATTAATAAAAGCCAAGGAATTAAACCTTCAAATTTTAGAATACAACGAAATGGTTGGAATTTTAACAAGAAAATTTAAAACTATCTGTATTGCTGGTTGCCACGGAAAAACTACTACTACTGCTATGATAGCTCATGTCTTAAACTCTATTATTGGTATTAATTACCTAATTGGTGATGGTACCGGTTATGCCAAAAAAGAAAATACTATTTTTGCTCTAGAAAGTTGCGAATATAAACGTCACTTTCTAGCATATTTACCATACTATGCCATAATTTTAAACATTGATCTAGACCACGTTGATTATTATAAAGATATTAATGATATTATTAATGCCTACGAAGAATTTGCAAACAAATCAACCAAAATGATAATTGCTTGTGGTGATGATCCATATGTTAACAAAATGCATCTAACAAAACCAATAATCTATTTTGGATTAAACGATAACAATAATATAAGAGCCACTAACATAAATTATACCGAAGAAGGCACAACCTTTGATGTTACAATAGATAATAACCTTTATGGGCACTTTGATATTCCTATTTATGCTCACCATCAATTATTAGATGCTCTAGCAGTAATAACCCTTTGTATCTGTGAAAACATTGCCGCTCAAACTGTTGAAAAATACTTTAAAACATTTACCAATGCTAAAAGACGATTTACTCAAACTATTGCTTCTGACAGTATTATCATTGATGACTATGCTCACCATCCTAACGAAGTAAAAGCAACTCTTGATGCTGTTAAACAGAAATATCCTAATAAAAAAATTGTCGCCATTTTTCAACCTCACACTTTCAGTAGAACGAAAGCTTTTGCTAAAGATTTAGCCAAAATACTAAAAAACACTTATAAATCTTACATTATGGATATTCATCCCGCAAGAGAACGTCAAGAAAACTATCAAGGAATTACTAAAGACATAATTATAAACAATACCCCAAATGCATACCCAATTACTATAAATGATGCCGAGATTCTAAATGAAATAGACAATGCAGTTTTTGTCTTTATGTCACCCAATGATATTTCTAAATTAGAGCAAGATCTAATTAAACTAAAACAACAAAAACATAACTAAACAATATATTGAAATTCCTCTAATCTTCCTAGAATATTTAGTACCATCCCTCTAATTTCTAAAAAAAATAAAAAAAGTTTTACTAAAAAAAAGTAAAACTCTTTTCTTTTTACGAACAATATTAATGAGGAGGTGAGAAGGTGACAAAAAAATATACCGTATTACAAGAAGGTATAAAAGAGTGTGGTAGTGCCTGTCTTTTGTCCATCATTAAGTATTATGGAGGAAATATTTCTAAAGAACGTTTATTAGAACTAACAAGCACCACTAAAGAAGGTACAACATTTTATAATTTATCTCTAGCAGCCAAAGAAATTGGCTTAACTTCCAAAGGATATAAAATAGATAACATTACATCATTATCCCCAGATATAACTCCCTTCATTAGTCAAATAGTAATTAATAATTATTATCACTTTGTTGTAGTATACAAAATAAAGAATAATAAAATTACTATAATGGATCCAGCTAAAGGAATGGTATCTATGTCTATTAATGAATTTAATACTCTATTTACAGGAAATATCCTCTTACTAGAACCATATAAAAAATTACCAACTTATAGTGAAAATAATTATCTTCTTAATGTTATAGTTAATACTATCAAAAATAATAAAAAAATAATAATTAAATTGATTCTTCTTACTTTAATAGCAACTATTTTTACATGTATATATAGTTATCACTTTAAAGTAATAATTGATAAAATTATCTATACTAACAAACTAAATCTAGTAATTGTTTTAATAATTTTTATCTTCATTTTATTCATTAAAGAAGTTAGTGAATTTTTAAGAAATAATCTCTTACTATATTTAAATCAAAAAATAGATTTATCCATTATAACTACCACAATTAACAAAATAGTCTCCCTTCCATATAGTTATTACAAAAATAAGTCGACAGGAGAAGTAATCTCACGTATTAATGATTTATTCTATATAAAGAATGTTATTTCTAAAATAATAATAACTATCTTTCTAGATAGCATTCTAGCAATTTTTACCTTAATAATTCTCTTTATCATTAATAAAGAATTAACTTATATTGTATTATTATTAGCATTCATCTACCTCTTAATTTTCTTGGCTTACAAAAATAGTATTAAAAGATATACTGATACTATTCAAGAAAGTGGTGCCAAGGTAAATTCATTCTTAACTGAAACCATAAGTAGTTATGAAACTATAAAGGGTTTAAATCTAGAGTCTAATTTTACCAAGAAAATTAATTATAAATACCTAAATTATATTAATGATAATTTATCATTATCAAAGTTATCAATATCTGAAGAATTTCTAAAAAACATAGTAAGTAGTCTTTTAATATTATTTATAACTTATTTAGGAACAACTTATATAATGGATAAATCATTCACTATTGGTAGTATACTTACCTATAATACATTGTTATCTTACTTTATAAATCCTCTTAGCCAAGTTTTTGATTTTTACCAAGAATTCTTTTATGCCAAAAACAGTATAAAAAGAATTAATACAATTTTAAATTATAAATATGATGAGCTAGACAAGCTAAGTAATTTAAATGTTTATGGCACTATAAAAATAAACAATTTATCATTTAGTTATAATCAAAAACATATGGTCTTTAAGAATTTATCGTTAGAAATAAAAAAAGCTGAAAAAGTCTTGATATTAGGTCCTTCTGGTAGTGGAAAATCATCCCTATTAAAGATATTATTTAAATATTATCCTGTGTCAAGAGACAAAGTATATCTTAATAATTATGATATAAATGATTTAACTATAAAAGATATTAGAACAAAATTTACTTATTTATCACAAAATGAATTATTATATACAGATACTATTAGAAATAATATAACTTTATCAAGAAACATCTCTGAAGAAGAATTTTTAAAAGTTTGTAAAATAACATATGTAGACGATTTAGTTAAAGATAATTTACTCTCATATAATTATCCCTTAGAGGAAAATGGTGTAAATTTATCTGGTGGACAAAGACAACGTATTATTTTAGCTAGGGCCTTATTAAAAGAATCTTCATATATCTTAATAGATGAAGGTCTAAATGAAATAGACATAAACCTTGAAAGGAAAATTTTAAAAAACATCTTTGACAACTATCAACATAAAACTATTATCATTATTTCCCATCGACTAGACAATATGGATTTATATACTAAAGTTATCAACCTAAGTAAAAGGAGTATCTTAACCTATAATGAATGACATTCTCGATATAGAAATAATTTTAAAAAGGAATAAATATCCTAAAATATATAATATTAGTTTAATTATTCTAATAATAATTATTATCTTCCTGTATGTTATTTTTACCTATAAATATCAATCATATTACTTAACAGAAGGAAAGTATAAAGATAATGAATTAATAGTTGTAACAAAATCTAACTATTTAAAATATTTTATAAATAATAACACCTTATTACTTAATAATCAAGAATATCGGTATCAAGTAAATCATATTGATGATCATACATATCTCGATGAATCTGGTAACAGTTATACTTATATTTATTTAAATATTTCCAATCTAAAAAGTATTAATAACAATGTTTATGAAATAAAAATAGTCAAAGAAAATAAAACTCTAGTTAAATATTTAAAAGAATATCTGTAAAGGAGAAATTAATGGAATTAAATGAAAAACAAATGACTGAAGTCCCCGGTGGCGTATCTTGGCGTTTAGTTAGCGGTATTGCCTCAGCAATAGTATTTTTAATCGGTTTGTTTAGCGGTTATACCAATCCAAGTCGCTGTCGTAATTAAAGAAAGGAAGTAAAAATATGGAACTAAAGCAAAAACAAATGACTGAAATAACTGGCGGAGCCATCACATCTTCTTGGATTAACGCCATATCAAAAGCTATAAATACAGTTTATAATTTAGGAAAATATGTTGGCAGTGCCATAAGAAGATTCGTAACCAAAACATATTGTCCCGTAAAATAAAAAGAAAAAAAGTTCATTGAACTTTTTTTCTTTAATCATTTAGCATACTTTTACTTGAAAAAAAACCATTAATTTGTTAAAATTAAATAAAGTAGGGAACGGTTATGAGGGAAAAAAATATAATTATTAAAACAATTGAATTATTAACAACTATTATAATTTATTATCTAGTAGGTAAACAAAGCATTTTTTATTATGTCTTATCACTAAGCCTATATAATGTTTTCATTTCATTCTTCAAAAGTATAACCATTAAGGATAATCTTGAAAATATTTCTAATAACAAGAGTAAAATAAAACTCTTAAAATTATCTATGTTAACTATTAGTGTAATTTCATTTTTCTTCCTGCTACTAGGACTTATTCTGAGTGACATTGCCTCTAACGCTCTAAAATTAGAAGACTTATTTATTATCTTTCTTCTAATGGGATTAACCATAACAATTGAACCAACTTTAAATATTCTTACAGATTATTTAGAAACAAATAAATATAAAAATCCAAGCCTTATTCTAAATACCTACTATATAATTGATTCGTTTCTCCTTATAATAATTACAACATTAAGCTTTAGAATCTTTCATTTAAAAAACACCCTTGCCATTTCTCTTCTATATTTATCAAAAATAATAAGCTTTCTAGTAATCTTAATAATCATATATGAAATAATCAAATTACAATCAAAAAAGAACCTTCAAGATAAGAAAACTCTTAAAGTAAACTACCACGAAGAAATTAAAAAAGTATTGACAAATTGTTACCCCACAAGTATCATTAATATAGTAAAAAATAGTTACTACTATATATCAATTATTCTCCTATATTTAATCTTAACTACAAGATATGGCTATGCTATTCCTCAAATAGATAATGACATAACCTTTATCTACTTCTATGGATTAACAATCATTAATTACCTCATATTTATCCTGGAATATATTACTAAAAAATACCATAAAGTAGGGAATGTTTTTGATAAAATATATCTATCAATTCGTATAACTTTACCACTATCAATAATATTCAGTATTATTTCTCCCTTAATATGTAATGTTATATTTTATGATTCAAGTAAATCAATCTATTTACTAATATTAAATTTTTTAGCAATTTTTATATCCCTATACGATATAACCTTCAAAAGTATTCAAAATAAAAAAATAATTCTTATAAGTCTAATAACAGGTCTAATCTTTAAATTAATCTTAACGATCCCACTTATAAATTCCTTTTATCGAATGGGATATAGCCTAATGTATGGAGATATTTTAAGTACCATAATTGCTATGCTTTTATCTATAATAATAAATCATATCTATCTAACAAATAAGTATCAAAAAGAAAAGAATTATTTAGAAAAGATTTTAACAATTTTATACGAAAATATTATCTTATGCATTATCTTAATACTTGTAGAATTTATAATTCCAATCAAACAAGCTAGCTATTTAAAATCACTATTATTAATAGGAGTATACCTACTAATATGTTATATAATTTTCAAACTAAAGAATCAGAAAAGAGGTTAAAAATGGAAAAAGTATATATTTTTGGTCATCGCAATCCCGATACCGATAGTGTAACTGCAGCAATCTCCTTATCATATTTAAAAAAGAAACAAGGAATAAATGCTATTCCTGTAATTCTAAGTTCAATAACCAAAGAAACATCTTATGCCCTAAAGTATTTTAAAGTAAAAGAGCCATTATTCCTAAACGATGTTAAATTAAAAGTAAAAGATCTAGATTATTCTAAAGGATATATGGCTGAAACAAATATTTCAATTTACGAAGCCTACAAAAAAATGACAGAAGAACAAATAAGTAAAATTCCTATTGTTGACAAAAACAAAAAAATTCTAGGAATTGTCAGTATGACAGATATCGCCAAAGAGAGTTTAAATGGTAACTATTCAAAAATTAACACCTCATATAAAAATATCTTAACTGCTATCGATGGAACAAAAGTTTTAAAATATGACAATATAATAAAAGGAAATTTAATTGTACCTGGATATCGTTCAACAACATTTATCAACGAAATTCCTCTAAAAAATAATGATATTTTAATAACAAGTAATCGTTACAGTATTATTGAATATGCCATTAAATGCCAAGTAAAACTAATTATTGTAACCAATAACCAAGATTTAAAAGAAGAACAAATTCTTCTCGCTAAAGAAAATAAAGTAAATATTATCAAGACCAATTATAGTGATCTAGAAACCATAAAAAAGTTTAACTTCTGTAATAATGTTGAAACAATTATTAATACTACTAAAGTACATATTGTAAATGAAAATGAAGATCTAAGTAACTTTATTTCTTCTGCAGAAAAAACTAAATATACATATTATCCAATTGTTGACAATAACGAAAAATGTCTAGGAATCATCAAATTTGCTAACGTTGGATATCGCAACAAAAAGAAAGTAATTCTAGTAGATCATAATTCCTATGAGCAATCAGCTATAGGCCTTGAAGAAGCCGATATTATAGAAATAATAGATCACCATAATATCTCAAATATAGGTACCACTCATCCAATTAACTTTAGAAATATGCCAGTAGGAAGTACCAATACCATTATCTACCTAATGTACCGTGAAAACAATATTAAAATACCTAAACAAATTGCCGGATTAATGTTATCGGGAATATTATCAGATACTCTAATTTTAAATTCCCCAACAACAACCCTTATAGATAAAGATGCCGTTAACAATTTAGCTAGATTAGCCGAAGTTAACTACAAAAAATATGGTTTTGATATGATCGCATATGGTACCAAGTTAACTGGTAAAACTAAAGAAGAAATTTTATACACCGACTTTAAAAAATATCCAACAGAACAAGGACTTATAGGATTAGGGCAAATTTATACTACTAATATCGAAGAAATAGACTCTGAAAAAGAATCCTATATAGAAATGCTAGATAATATCTCCACACATAATGAATATAAATTTATTGCTTTATTTGTAACAGATATCATTAAAAACGGTACCTACGTCTACTATAGTAAGCAAGCCAAAGAAATCTTAGAACAATCATTTAACAAAGAATTTTATCAAGGTATATATCTAGAAGGAATTCTCTCAAGAAAAATGCAAATATTACCTACTATTTTAGATATAATGAATTAATTCCAATTATTTGGAGTTTTTTTCATTAAATAAGAATAAATCATTGAAAAATATCTCATCTTTGGGTATAATTACTAAAGAAAGAGGTGTAATATGATAGTATTATCAGTAAATGCAGGAAGTTCATCATTAAAATTCCAAGCTTTTGATATGCCAGAAGAAAAAGTTTTAATCTCTGGTGTATTTGAAAGAATTGGCATAAAAGATAGCTTCTATACAATAAAATTAAATGGAGAAAAAATAAAGAAAGAAGCCGACCTAAAAAATCACGAAGTTGCTTTCCAAATATTAATGGAAGAATTAATTGAAAATAAAATAGTCTCATCTTTAGATGAAATAAAAGCCATTGGTCACCGTATCGTTCAAGGAGGTTCTTACTTTGATAGAACAGAAGAAATGACTGACGAAAATATCAAAAAAGTAAGAGAATTATCAACCTTAGCTCCACTACACAACCCTGCTGCCGTAAAAGGTATTAAAGCCGCAAAAGTTGTTGTACCTAATGCGTTACAAACAGGAGTATTTGATACAGCCTTTCATCAAACCATTGAAGAAGAAAATTATCTATATCCCGTACCATATGAATGGTGTGAAAAGTATCAAATAAGAAAATATGGTGCCCACGGAACCAGTCACAAATATGTTTCTACCAGAATGAATGAAATTCTTGGTAGATATAACACTAAATTAATTACTTGTCATATTGGTAATGGTGCAAGTATTTCTGCTATCAATGAGGGCATATGTGTAAATACTTCTATGGGACTTACCCCTAACGCTGGACTAATGATGGGTTCACGTTGTGGAGATATGGATGCTACCATAATAACTTATATGATGCACGAGTTAGAATGTACTCCTGAAGAAATGGATGATATATTAAATAAACAGAGTGGTTTGTTAGGTATCAGTGGAATAAGTAGTGACTCTAGAGATATCGAAGATGGCATGAAAATTGGCAATCCAAGATGTATCCTAGCTCAAAAAATGTTCACTAATCGTATAATTGATCACATTGCCAAGTATTATGTTGAACTAGGTGGATGCGATGCCATAGTATTCACTGCCGGTATTGGGGAAAATTCAATTCACACCAGAAGAGAAGTAATTGATGGTCTAGCAGTACTAGGTATTAAGATTGATGAAGAAGCAAACGATTGTCGTGGAGTAGAAAAACTAATTACTACTGAAGATTCAACTATTCCTTGTTATGTTATCCCAACCAACGAAGAATTAATGATAGCAAGAGATACATATATGTTATATCAAGAAAAAGAAAAAGAAAAAGAATTAATTCAAAATGAAATTATTTAAAGATATTTTAAAACAAATAAAAAAATACCAAAACATCGTTATTGCTAGACACATCGGAGCAGATCCTGATGCTCTAGGAAGTCAATTCGCTCTAAAAGAATTAATAAAAACTAACTTCAAAGATAAAAACGTATATGCCGTAGGCGCAATCGCTTCACGCTTTAGATTTATGGGAAATTTAGAAAAAATAGATGATCTAGATCCTAAAGAAACCCTTCTAATAGTTCTAGATACCCCTGATAAAAAAAGAATTGAAGATATAAAAGATGTAACCAATTTTGCATATGTAATCAAAATAGATCATCATCCATTCGTAGAAAAATATGCCGATCTTGAATATATTGAAGATACTGCTAGTAGTGCTAGCCAACTAATCTTTAAATTTGCTCTAGATAATAAATTAAAACTAACCAAAAAAATTGCTGAGAATATTTATATAGGTATCGTAGGAGATACAGACAGATTTCTTCACGACTATACTACTAACGAAACAATTCGTTTAGTAAGCAAACTCTTAGATATGACTAATATAGAATTTACTAAATTATATGAACCATTATATTCAAGACCAATCTCTGAAATAAAGTTTCAAGGATACATTTATCAAAATCTTATTTTAACCGAAAACAATGTTGCATACATTAAACTAACTGAAGATATAATGAAAAAATATCAAGTAGATTCAGCCACAGCAGGTAATATGATAAATGATTTAAAGTTTGTTAAAGAAATACTTATCTGGGTTTTCTTCTCTGAAGATACTAAAATGAAAATAATTAAAGCTAATATTCGTTCTAGAGGACCTATAATAAATGAAGTAGCAAGCAACTATGGTGGGGGAGGCCATCCATACGCTTCAGGAGCAAGATTAACAAGTTGGGAAGATGCCGAATCACTCCTAAAAGAATTAGACGAAGTAGCCAAAGAATACCACAACAAAGACTGATAGAAAGGATGATTTTATGAATATATATATCCAAATTTTATTAGAAGGACTAATCATCTTCATACTCGTTTTCTTTCTAAATTACTTTCTATTTGTAAGAAAAAATAAAAAACTAAAAAAAGATGAAATGCCACTAGAGTTAATTTATTTATCAGGAATTTACGCAATAGATCCCAAAAAAATAAATTTCAGAGCCTTTCAATATACCTATAGTATCATCAATTCCTTTATTATTACCACTACTTATTTACTAGTAGTATATCTAATAAAAAGGATGATATTTAAAGTAATTATTGGTATTGTTATCTTAATACTTCTAATAATTATTTGTTACGGATTATTAGGAAGATACTACCTATATAAAGAAACAAAATTAAACTCTAAAAAAAATAATAAAAAAGCATAAAAAAGTGCTTTTTTTATTATTTTAGCATATCTTAAAGTGAGGAGTGATATAATGGCATACAAAGAGATAGTTACCAAAGCCGTCATTGGAAAAGGAAAGAAAAAATATCGTAATTCCTATCAAATAACCGTAGAACAAGTTCCTACCACCATCTTAGGTTGCTGGATCATTAACCATAATTTTTCTGCTAGGGAAGATAATGGAAAAATTCTAATAAATGGTAGTTTTGATGCAAATATCTGGTATTCATATGATTCAGATACAAAAACCGCTGTTATAACAAAAAAAATAACCTATACTGAAGAAGAAAAAATGTCAACTTCTAACAAAGATATCGTTAACAAAGATATAATTGTAAGAAGTTTAAAACAACCAACTTGCATCTCAGCAAAATCTGATGGTACCAATATTAATCTAGAAATAGAAAAAGAACTTGGACTTGAAATAATCGGTGACACTAAAGTAAAAATTTCATCCGTTGATGAAGAAGAAACTTGGGATAACTTAGATAGCGAAGAAGATAAAAGCATCGATAAAATTAATGAAAATTATATCAATGAAGAGATCATAAAATAATCTCTTTTTTCCTTGACTAAATATCTTCGTATCTAGTATAATTAATATACTAGGGAGCGATTATATGGAAGTAAATGAAATCATGACATATCCACAATTTTTAATAAACCTCTTAGAAAAAAACAGTGAAATACCTAGAACAATCTATCAAAAAGATTTAAAAGTAAACTTCTATTTAACCCTCCTAACGCTAAGTGGAAGTATCTATGATAAAAAAATTTATCAAGAAGAACAAGAAATCATTGATGATTTTCTAAGGAAAGTAAACAACCTAAAAATAAAAATTCAATTAAAATCAAAAGAAGAACACATAGATACACTGCTTAACAGTATTCTATCAATATATCAAGAAAAATCCGATACCATAAATAAATATAATAAAGATAATTTAGATATAAATAATATTTTAAAATCAAAAAATAAAGAAGAAATAACTAATTTAATAGACAAATTTACTAAATTAAAAATGCATAAAAACGACTTAGCACCTGAATATAACCAAAAAAGGGAAGAAATAGCAAATACCATTCTTCATAACCCATACTATCTTGAAGAAGAATACCTATATATCTTAACTACCGAAAAAAAAATCAAAATTCCTATTACTGAATTTTATGAAATTTTTGATTATCTTTTAGATATAAAATACTATCCAAATCTCTTTAACAAAAAAGAAATAAATACTAGCCATTTAAATACCATTGCTTCATTAATAAAATTCTATCTCTTACAAGAAGAAAATAACCCTAATGAAGATAGTATTTATATCTCATTAATCCTAACATATTTAATAAATACTAATATGAATAATTTTATAAAATATATAAATACCAGTAAATTTAAAATAGATAACATAAAGATAACTGAATTATATCTCTTAGCAGCTATTTCCCCAAAAGAAGAAACTACCTCCTTAGCAAAATGGAACAAAGTAACCATACCGAATGATTATCTCTTTGACAAAATAAAAGAAATAACCAAAAAAGGAACGTATTATTTTAAAGATGATCATCTAATATTAGAAAATATTATTAACAATACCAGTGACTTTAAAATAAGTATTAATACTAAAGATATGATAACTATCCTAAAATCAATTTTATTAGAATTAATCGAAGAAAAAGCCCAAATTAAATCAAAATAAGTGCTTTTTCTTTTTCTATAACTAGACAACTAGTTAATTTACGTGATATAATTAAAATACAATCCAGGAGGTAATATGAATAACGAATTAGAACAAGTAGAGGGCATTGGCCCAAAAACAATTGAACTATTAGCTAAATTAAGAATATATACCATTGAAGATCTAATAAGCCATTATCCGTTTAGATATGAAGTCTTAAAAAAAAGTAACCTTGCAGAAATGAAAGATGGCGACAAAATAGTAATAGATGGAGTAATTGAAGGACAACCTACTATAATCTATCTAACACCAAAATTAAAAAAAATAATCTTCAGAATAAGCACAACTCAGAGTATTTTAAATGTTACCATTTATAATAAAGTATATCTAATGGAAAATTTAAAAATGGGTAATTACGTAACAATTATTGGCAAATATGACAAACTAAGAAATTCTGTTATTGCTACCGATGTTCGCTTAGAAAGACTACCAATAATTCCTAAAATAGAAAGTATCTACTATACAACTAATGGCTTATCTAGAAAGAGTATATCTAAATTTATAACCTCCCTAATAATGAACGGTTATAAACCAACAGAGAAATTACCCCAATACATAATTGAAAAATATAATTTCTTAAACAAATATGAAGCTATCTCTGAAATACATAACCCTACTGATGTTACCAATCTCAAAAAAGCTAGGCAAAGATTAAAATATGAAGAATTATTTATCTATTTACTAAAGATAAATTACTTAAAAAACAAAATATCCAAAGATACTTTATCGATAATCAGAAACATAAATAAAGAAAAAATAACTGCCTTAGTTAATTCACTACCATATGAACTAACTATTGATCAGAAGACTTCTCTAGAAGAAATCCTATCAGATATGTCTAGTCCAAAAAGAATGAATCGATTATTACAAGGGGATGTCGGTAGTGGAAAAACCATTATTGCTTTAATATCAGCTTATGCTAATTACTTAACAAACTATCAAACAGCTATAATGGTACCAACTGAATTACTTGCTACCCAACACTATCAAGAGGCCAAAAAACTATTTAAAAACTATCCAATAAATATTCAACTACTAACCTCATCAACCCCCAAAAAAGAAAAAGACAGTATTTATAATAATCTAGAAAATGGTAAAATAGATCTAATTATTGGGACTCATAGTTTAATTCAAGAAAGTGTCAAATATCATAATCTTGGTTTAGTAATAACGGATGAACAACATCGCTTCGGAGTAAATCAACGTACCATTTTTAAAAATAAAGGAATCGCTCCTGATGTCTTATCTATGAGTGCTACACCTATTCCAAGAACTTATGCCCTAACTATTTATGGAGATATGGAAATATCTAATATCAAAACAAAACCATCAGGAAGAAAACCAGTTATAACATACTTTAAAAAAGAAAAAGATATTCTAACAGTTCTAGAACTAATGAAAAAAGAATTAGACAATCATCATCAAATATACGTCATAGCTCCAATGATTGATAGTGACAGTGATGAAAAAGAAAATATTACTGATTTAGAAGAAAAAATGAACAAAGCCTTTGGCAAAATTTGTAAAATAAAATCCATTCACGGAAAACTAGAAGCCACCGAAAAAAACAAAATAATGAAAGAATACGAAGAAGGTAAAATAGATATTTTAATTTCCACTACCGTAATAGAAGTCGGAGTAAATGTTCCTAATGCCAGTATGATAGTAATTTTTGACGCTAACTTCTTTGGCCTATCTACTATTCATCAATTAAGAGGTCGTGTCGGCCGTAGCAATATCCAAAGTTACTGTATCCTTATCGCCAAAGAATATCAAGAAAGATTAAAATTCTTAGAAAACTGTTCAGACGGCTTTGAAATAAGTGAATATGACTTCAAAAATCGTGGAGAAGGAGACCTATTTGGCATTAGACAAAGTGGCGAAGCCGGATTAAAACTAGCAAATGTAAAAAAAGACTATCAAATGCTTCTAAGAGTCAAAGAAGACGTTACAGAATTTCTTCCGAAATTTCTTTCCAACAAAGAAGCATATCCAAATATCTATAATGAATTAAAAAAGATTGAAGATACCGATTAAATATCATTTATATAGACTAAATAGTATTTTTACTATATAATTATAATGAAAGGAGGATACAAAATAAAGAAAAAAATTTTATTGTCAACTATCCTAGTTAGTAGTTTACTTCTAGCAACCGGTTGTGAAAACACTAAAACAAATAATGGCGACCCTGAAAAGATAAGTTATACCAATAAATATATTTGTACTAGAACAGAAACATCTAATACAAGTCAAGTTTATTACCTTACCAAAGAAGAAGTTCTAAATGAACCTAACGCTGGAAAACAAGCCGTTGAAATTAGTTTTTCTAGGAGTTATGATTTCAACAAAGCAGGTGATAAATTGTTAGCATATTATGACATAACTACTTATAAATTTCTTGTAGACTACAATATGGAGTCATTAAAAAAATACTATGAAAATGATTGCAAAAACAAAGATCAAAAAACTTATAAAACTTGTGAAGTAAGCCTAAAAGATAAAGTCATCACCGTAGTCTCAGAGGTTGACCTAAATTCTGAAGAAAGCAAAGAATATCTTTCAACCGCCACTTTAGAAGCTATCAAAGAAAACTATGCCTCTTCACCATATAAATGCCAATAATTATTAATAAATAAATTAGCTAATTCTAGCTAATTTTTAAATATCTATAAACAAAATAGAAGTAATATCAGCATATTATATATTAGTAATTGAAAAAATAATAGTTTTATTGTATAATTAAAACATAGTGGAGGTATTATATGAATTTAATAAGAAGACACAAGGGGTTAGCAATAGTTGGATGTTTAGCATTAGTGTTATTAATAATAATGTTTATCATTTTTGCCAGAATGATATTTACATCTAATAATGGCGAATATGGTAACAGATTAAATGGACTAATAAAGGTTGACAAAAGTATTATTGAAAAAGTTACCAATGACACTAAAAAAATGGATGAAGTAGAAGATATAACTATAAGGACTCAAGGAAAAATAATATATACTACAATCATTTTTAAAGAAAATGTCAAAAAAGATAAAGCTAAAGAAATAGCCAATAATACATTAAAAGAATACACTGATGAGATAAAAAAAGCATATGACTTTGAATTCTTTATCACTCAAAACATTAAAGTAGAAGAGGGCCAAGAAGATAAATCATACACCGTAGCTGGAGCAAAACACCCAGATATGGATCACATTACATGGACTAAGAATTAGGAGTAAATTATGAAAAAAAATAACAAATTAAATAAAATTATTGTCTTATCCATTATCGGATTAATACTAGTATTATCTCTAGTAATATTTATCCTTAACTATACTAAAGACAGTTCTAGTTTTTCAATATTAGAGAAAACTTGGATCAATAATCACAAAAATAATGTCATTGATATAAGCGTATATAACGATGTTCCTATCTATGGACAAGACGGTGAAGGAATAATCTTCTCATATCTAGAAGAATTTACTAAAAGTTACAATATAGAATTTAATAAAGTTCCATACTTACAAAGCGGAAATACTAATTTATTAGATGTTGCCTTTAAAGTAACAGATTATAATTATCAACTTACTGATAATGATATTCTCTTATCTAAAGATTATTATGTTATCGTTGGAAATGAGAAAAATAGTTTAAATAGTCTTGAAGACTTACAAGATAAAAATATTGGAATATTTGATAATGATATTAGCAATGCCAGATACTTTCTAAGTAATATAAAAAATATTAAATATACTACCTGTAAAGATGAAGAGGAAATTTTCACTAATTTAACTAATAAAGAAGTTGATTATATCATCTTACCAAAAAATTTATACCTAGATGAAATTCTAAAAAGAGATCTAACCATCTCATATCACTTATACGATATTTATAAGAATTATCTTATCACAGTAAATAAAGATAAAACCCTAAGAAGTATTTTAAATAAATTTACTATGATATACCTTAAAGAATATGAAAAAGAGGATTATAAAACTTCCTTTATTAATACTTTCTTTAAATATAGAAAATTAAGCGAAGCCGAAAAAATGAATTATAACTCATCAAACTATGTCTATGGATATGTTGTAAATATGCCATTTGAAAATACCGTTAATAAAGAATTTGTTGGAACAATTTCTAACTATTTATCAGGCTTTGAAGATCTTGTAAACGTTGACTTTAAAATGGTCGGATATCCCGATGTAAACTCCTTAAAACAAGCTTTCTCACGAGGTGAAGTGGACTTATTATTTAATAACTTTAATATTAACGGAGTAAATGTCGACGTACTAAACACCATTAGTCCATTTAAAGAAGATTATGTAATTTTAAGTAAAGAAAACTACGTCGTAAATACTATTAGAAGCCTAAAAGGAAAAACAGTAAATGTCGTAGCAAACACTTATCTATATGATTATTTAGGTCAAAATGGTATTAATCAATTAGCCTTTTCTAATACTGATGATCTCCTACGAGGAGTAAAGAATGACAGTATTATCATAATGGACTTAGATACATATGAATACTACAAAGATAGAAAATTTAAAAACTTTAAAGTAATATATCAAGACAAATTAGATAAAGACTATGTATTTACAATAAGGGATGTTAATAAAAATACTACCTTCTATGAACTATTTAATTATTACGTATCAAGTATTAACTACAAAGAAATAAAATATCAATATAATACCAGTTATATGACCAATTCTAAAAATGAATTAAGTATAATGTTTAAATATCTATTAATAATTTTAGGAAGTATCCTTCTAGTTGGCATATCTGTATACTTAATAATTAGATCAAATAAAAAGAAAAAAGAAATGAACAAAGAAGAAAAACTAAAATTTATTGATGTAATGACCTCCTTAAAAAATAGAAATTATCTAAATTATAATATTAAATCTTGGGAAGATAACGTTATCTATCCTCAAGCCATAGTAATAATTGATCTTAATAATATTAAATATATTAATGATAATTATGGACACGCCGAAGGCGATGAAGTTATCAAAAAAGCTGCTAGTATCCTAATAGTAAATCAAGAAGAAAATACAGATATTATCAGAACCGATGGTAATGAATTCTTAATATATATGGTCGGATATGATGAAAAGAAAGTCATCGAATATACAAGAAGATTAAGTAAAGAATTTAAAACACTTCCTCACGAATTTGGTGCTACTTTAGGTTACAGTATGATTATTGATAACGTTAAAACAATTGATGATGCTATTAACGAAGCAACACTATCTATGAGACAAGCAAAAGAAAAACTATAACGAGGGAAATAATATGAAGAAAAAAATTAAGGGGTACTTCAAAAAACTCTTTAACATATTAAAGATGCCCGAAATGGCCATATTACCAGCTAACATTGCTTACTATCTATTTCTAGCAATCTTTCCATTACTAACAATTCTAGTTCTCCTTGCATCCTCATTTGACATATCTATCGATTTAGTTAGTAATTTAGTAAGAAGTATTATGCCAGAACAAGTAAGCGGAGCCATCATAGAAATAATTTCTGGTAAAGGTTTCGATACCAACGTAGGAATATTTAATATTTTAGCATTCATTTTTGCTTCAAATGGAACATACGCTGTAATAACCACCTCAAATACATTATATGGAATAAAAAATAGTGATTTTATTAAAGACCGAATAAGTTCCTTTATTCTTCTAATAATCATCATCATTCTATTTGTCTTTCTAATGATAGTTCCTGTATTTGGTGAAAACATTTTATCATTAATGAGAAATGCTAAACTATTAGAAAATTATGCTGATGAAGCCCTAACCCTATTTAAAATAATTAAGTGGCCATTAACTTTAATGATAATATACTTTAATATAAAACTAATATATACTATTGCCCCAAGTAAGAATATTAAAAGTAATGAAACAACCCTTGGAGCAATATTTACCACAATTCTATGGATCGTAGCCACTATTGTCTTTAAATTCTATTTAACATATTTTGCCAGATATGATATCTTGTATGGTAACTTATCATCAATGATTATTATGCTAGCATGGTTATATTTCTTATCATATATCTTCGTTCTAGGAATGGCTATTAATGTCTCTAAAAAAGAAGAACAGCAACTAGTTCTAGAACAAATAAAAGTAGAAGAAGAACTTCTTGAAAAAGAAAAAATAAAAAGAAAGAAAAAAAGTGATAAGGTAAAAGAAAAAAGAAGAAAAGAAAAAATTTCCCAAGAAGAACAAGAAAAACCTATCGATAACCCTGAACCAGAAAATAATGATGAAAAAAAATAGTGTAAAGTATTGAGAAAAACTATTTGAAGTATTTACAAATAGTTTTTTTTGTTATAGAATATAATTGCAAGTGGTGAAAAGTGGAAGAAAGTGGGGGATAGTCATGTTAATTGGAGAATATCATCATAATATTGATGAAAAGGGAAGATTAATAATTCCTTCAAAATTTAGAGAAGAACTTGGTGAAAGTTTTATCGTAACAAAAGGTTTAGATGGTTGCCTATTCGTATATTCATTATCTGAATGGGAAAAGATAGTTGCTAAACTAAAAAAACTTCCATTTACTAAAAAGGATGCCAGAATATTTACCAGATTTTTCTTGGCAAGCGCCACTGTATGTGAATTCGACAAACAAGGTAGAGTAAACTTAGTAAATTCTTTAACTTTATATGCGGGAATACAAAAAGAATGTGCAATCATTGGGGTAAATGATCGTCTAGAAATTTGGGCATTAGATAAATATAATAAACTAATGACCGAAAATAATGAAAAGTTGGATGAAATATCAGAAAACTTATTTGATGGGGAAGATTTGGATGAAGCATAAGAGTGTATTATTAGAGGAAAGTATTGAAGAATTAAAAATACAAGAACAAGGAATTTACGTAGATGCTACTTTAGGATTCGGAGGACATAGTTTAGAAATCTTGAAAAGAATTAATAAGGGGTTTCTTTTCTGCTTTGATCAAGATAGTGAAGCTATTCAATATAGTCAAGAAAGATTGTCGCAATATGATAATTTCAAAATCATCAAAAGCAATTTTTCAAATATGAAACAATGTCTCCTTAAAGAAGGCATAACCAAAGTAGATGGTATATTATTTGATATAGGAGTAAGTAGTATGCAACTAGATGAAGACTATAGAGGATTTAGCTATCATAATGACGCTAGATTAGATATGCGAATGGATACTGATAGTGACTTCTCTGCATACACCCTAGTAAACAACTACGACTATCAAAATTTAGTTAGAGTCTTAAGAGAATATGGCGAAGAAAAATATGCTACCAGTATTGCTAAAAACATCATTAAAGAGCGTAGCATAAGACCAATAGAAACCACCCTAGAATTAGTAGAAATAATCAAAAGAAGCGTCCCAGCCAAATACTTAAGAGAAGGACATCCAGCTAGAAAAACATTTCAAGCAATAAGAATAGAAGTTAATCACGAATTAGATGTTTTAGAAAGTGGTTTAGAACAAGCAATTGATCTTTTGAAAATAGGAGGAAGAATTTGTATCATAACCTTCCACTCCCTAGAAGATCGCCTTGTAAAAAATAAATTTAAAAAATATAGTGAAATTGATAGTAGATTTTCAAAATTACCATCAATTCCCGAAGAATATTTGCCAAAACTAAAAATTATTAGTAAAGGAATTACTCCAAGTAAAGAAGAACTCGAGATAAATAATCGTGCTAGAAGTGCCAGATTACGCGTCGTAGAAAAAATAAAGGACTGATCTTAATGAAAAAAAAGAAAAGAATAAATAAAAACTTAAAAAGAGAAAAATTAATTTATAAAACCTTTGTTTTTATAACCGTTTTTCTAGTAATGGGAATAATCTATAGCAAAGCTATGTTAAGTAAAATAAACCTTGAAATACAAGAACTTAATGGTACAATAAAAGAAGAGGCCGAAGACAATCAAAGTTTAGTAATGAAAATAAATGAAATGGTTTCCTTAGAAAAAATCCAAAAAGTTAGTAGTGAACTAGGTTTAACATACAATAATAATAATATCAAATCAGTATCAGAATAGGTGATAATATGAAAGACAGTAAAATAAATACTAATAAACTTAAGATAAATAAGTTAGTGTATTTATCTGTCTTTTTTTTGTTTATTACTCTTATTCTTACTCTAATATATAGATGCTTATTTAACTATAAAGCAACTGACAAACTAACAATTAAAGAATTTACCTCTAACAGAAACATCTACGAACAAACAATTCTTCCTGATAGAGGAACTATTTATGACATAAAAGGTACCGCACTAGCTCAAGATGTTTCTAGTTATACCCTTATCGCATACCTTGACGAATCAAGAAGTACCGAAAAAAATCTTAGACACGTTAAAGACAAAGAAAGTACTGCCAGAGCCCTAGAAAAAGTAATTAATATGCCATATGATAAAATCCTAGAAAGATTAAATAAAAAAGCCTATCAAGTAGAATTTGGTACTGCTGGTAAAGGATTAAGTCAAATAAAAATGGAAGAAATAAAAGCCTTAAACCTCCCAGGAATAGACTTTATTAAAAGTACAAAAAGATACTATCCAAACGGAGATTTTGCTTCATATCTTCTAGGATACACCAGAAATAAAGAGATTGATGGAAATAGTTATATGGTCGGAGAATTAGGAATAGAAGGTTATTATAATAAAGAATTAACTGGAAAATCTGGATATATAAAATATGAAAAAGATGCCCGTGGTAATAAAATAGCAAATTCTAACGAATACAAAGAAGAAGCTATTAACGGTGAGAACATCTACTTAACAATTGATAGTAGTATTCAACTATTTGTTGAAAAAGCCATCAAAAAAGCTCAAGCAGACAGTCAAGCCGAATGGGTTGTACTAGGAGTTATGGATGCCAAAACTGGAGCTATTCTTGGATATTCTTCAACCCCATCCTTTGACCCTAATATAAGAAACCTAACAAACTACTTAGATCCCTTTGTAAGTAACGTTTATGAACCAGGTTCTACTATGAAAACATTTAGTTATATGTGCGCTATTGACAGTGGTAAATATAATGGCAATGACAAATTCAAATCTGGATCAAAAACATATATATCAAAAATAAACCCTAATGATAAAACAACTATTAAAGACTGGAATATTACCGGTTGGGGAGAAATTACCTATGATAAAGGATTTGCTCTATCATCAAATATTGGTGTTGCCAGCCTATTAGATGGTGTAATCACCAAAAAAGAATTAAAAGCCTGTTATGACAAATTTGGTTTTGGTAAAAAGACTGGTATAACCCTAGATAATGAATTAAGTGGAACAATCCAATTTACATACGATGTTGAAGCTGCCACTGCCGGTTATGGCCAAGGTATCACTGTAAGTCCCATTCAATTATTACAAGGATATTCTATTGTTGCTAATGATGGTGTAATGTTAAAACCATATGTCGTATCTAAAATTGAAGATAGCACCGGCAAAGTAATCATAGAAAATAAAAGAACCGAATTAGGACAAGTAGTAAGCAAAGAAACAACCGACAAAATGAAAGAATTATTAAGAAGTGTAGTAACTAAAGATTCCACCGAAGGAACAGGTTCAGCCTATTATATGGAAGGCTATGACTTAATAGGAAAAACTGGTACCGCCTCAATCTTTGAAAATGGTAAATACTTAACAGAAAACGGTAAAAATATTTATTCCTTTGCTGGAATCTACCCTGGAGATAACCCCGAAGTAATTGTCTATATTGCAATGAAAAAACCCAAAGATAGCTATAATTATATGGCAGGCCCAATAAAAGATATTATTGTAAATGTTTCTAAATACTTAAATATTGATAATTCCAACAAAGAAAATAACAAGTATCAAGTAGATAACTATCTAAATAAAACCGTAACAGATATAAAGCAAGAATTAACAAAAAATAATATAAGAGTAATAACTCTAGGAACTGGTAATAAAATAATAAAACAATATCCCGAATCAGGAGTTAATCTTTATAAAGGAGACCTCTTAGTATTACTTACTAACGACTATGATAAAACAATGATTGATTTTACAAACTTATCATATAAAGAATCTAAAAGTATTCTAGATTTAATGAATGTTGAATATGATTTAAAAGGATATGGTTATGCTTATAAGCAAAATATCAATCCCCAAGAAAAAATAAATGAAAAAATAATTATCGAATTTAAAAAACCTTACTAATTTGACAACAAACATTTTTTGTGGTAACATTATATGTACTTATGAAAAAAGGAAGATGAAAAAATGAAAAAGGTTTATACTTTTACTTTAAAAGATGAGGATTTACCCTCGGTAGAAGAAAAAAGTGATATCAATTTAATTGCCTATTGGTTAGCCGACACCCTAGAAAATATGTCAGATGAGCAAAGGCCGATCCTAGTAAGCAATAAATTCTTACTTGATAATCCCATATCTGATAAAGTAATAAACAATATTACTGGCTATTCCTTAGAATCTGAAAATGATACCCAACACTATTACAATTATAACCCAACAATCATTGACGAAAGAACATTTGGAATAACCGTTTATGAAGAAAGAATAACTGATAAAGAAATGCTAGAATTATTAAATCAAACATTGAAAGAAATCGGCGTCTTCAAGGAAGCAAGAATAACCAATAAAAGTTTCATTATGGAAACATATCGTTATAAAGCTGAAAATAAAGACGACGAAACAAATCGTCGAAAGGTCTTACAAGAAATAAAGAAACACCTAAATAAAAAAGTCAGAATTAAGAAAAGACCACTATTAGCTAAAATACTAGCAAGTAATATATTTTTAAGAGATGATTAATTTCATCTCTTTTTCATATACTTAAGTATGAATAAAAAAGAAGAATCAAAAACATATACTATTGCTGCCTTTCTCCTCGGATATGTTCTAATAGACAACCTCACCAGTACCGAACAAAATGCTCTAGGTAACTGGCTAATGCTAGTAGCTCAAACCCTATGTACCAATGGATCATATGTCTTTAATAACGATTGGAAAGAACACACAACACAAGGACATCCAGATATAAGAAATATGTTAGAAGTCGTCAGAGATTCCATTGATAAAGTATCAGAAATAATTAAATAAAAATTAAATATATAATTAATTTTAATAACTACAAACTATATGTCAATGAAAATCTACATTTGGAAGTATTTTACTTAAATAATCTTAATTATAATAGTCAAAAAAAACAATTAATGATATAATTATATATAGGTGAAAAGATGAAAAGCATATTAATAATTGGTGGAAGTTCAGATATAGGTATTTCCCTAGGACAAAAACTGAAAAACAATGGCAATAACGTCATTTTAAGCTACTATAAAAATCCCATAACTATTACCGGAATAAATAGTTATAAATGTGATGTAACAAGCGAAAAATCTATTGAAGAAATTATAAAATATGGAATAGACTTATATAAAAAGATAGATGTTATAATCAATCTCCAAAGTATTAGTTGTGATAACTCTTTCTTAAATAAAACTAAAAAAGAATTTATGGATGTACTAGAAGTCAATCTAGTAGGAACATTTCTCCTAAATCAAATCTACTCAAGATATATAGATGATGGTATAATTATCAATATGAGTAGTACTGATGGAATAGATACCTATAGCGAGTACAGTCTAGATTATTCCATCAGTAAAAATGGTATAATTTTTATGTCTAAAGCCCTTGAATCATATACCACAAATAAAATATATTGTCTATGTCCCAACTGGATAGATACCTCTAGTACCAGACAAATGAACCAAGAATATCTATCTAATGAACTAAAAAGAATTAACCAAAGTAGATTACTACAAATATCTGAAGTAGTAGATGTAATTATCGATATAATTAATAATAATATCAAAGAAAAATTAATAAGAATAGATGTAAGGAATGATAAATTATGGATAGAAAAAATGTAATAGAATTCGTATACAACTGCGAAGAAGTATTAAAAGAACAATATAAAGAAATAGAAAAAATAAGTTTCTTCAACAGTATGAAAGTATTAAAAGCCTTTCATAACAATAAAGTAAGCGAAAGTCACTTAAACGGTACTACTGGCTATGGGTATAATGATATTGGAAGAGACATTGTTGAAGATGTATATAAAGACGTCTTTAAATGTGAAGATGCCCTAGTAAGAAGCCAATTGATTTCCGGAACGCACGCCTTAACTGTTGCTATGAGTGCAATGCTTCGTCCTGGTGACACTTTACTATCAATTACCGGAAAACCATATGATACCCTAGACAAAGTAATAGGAATAGAAGACAATGACAGTAGTTTAATAAGCTATGGTATTAAATATGAACAAATAGACCTAATAAACAACGACTTTGATAAAGAAGCCATCTATAAATCCCTCCTTAGTAAAAGAGTAAAACTAATTACTATTCAAAGAAGTAAAGGCTATTCTACTAGAGAAAGTATTGACATAGAAAAGTTAAAAAAAATAATTACTGATATTAGAAAAATAGATAAAGAAGTAATTATTATGGTAGATAATTGCTACTGCGAATTTGTAACTTATAAAGAACCAACTGAAGTTGGGGCCGATCTAGTAGTAGGTAGTCTTATTAAAAATTTAGGTGCCGGCATAGCTACAAACGGTGCATACATCTGTGGTAAGAAAAAATTAATTGAATTATGTGCCGAAAGATTAAATGTTCCTGGCCAAGGAAAAGAAGTTGGTCCATCAGGCAATGCCAACAGAATGTTCCTCTTAGGATTATATATGAGTCCTCTAGTTGTAAGCTCAGCCATCAAAACTGTTACTCTAATGAGTTATGTTATGGAAAAACTAGGATACACTGTCTCTCCAAGATATTGTGACAAGAGGGTAGATATTGTTCAAAATATCGAATTTAGAAACAAATATAAATTAATAGATTTCTGTAAGATAATTCAAAGTAGTTCAGCAATAGACTCTAATGTTAGTCCAGTACCATCAGATATGCCTGGATACAAAGACCAAGTAATAATGGCTTCAGGTTCATTTACCCAAGGTTCATCAATTGAATTATCTTGTGATGGCCCTCTAAGAACTCCATATATAGCATATTTACAAGGATCACTTACATATGATTATGGTAAGATAGCTGTAATTAATGTTGCAAAAGAATTTATGGAGGAAAAAAAGTGAATAAAAAATTTCAAGAATTTAAAGAAAAACTAACTACAAGTAAAATTGCTATAATTGGTCTTGGCGTCAGTAATCTCCCTTTACTTGAATACCTATATAACCTATCGTGTGATGTAACAATCTTTCAAGACAATAAATTAGAAATAGATATTAGTAAATACAATTATCCTATCCATTATGGACTTAAAGAATTAAAAGGATTTGATATAATCTTTCGTTCTCCTGGATGTTTACCAAGTAGGGAAGAGCTTCAGGAAGAAATTTCAAGAGGAGCTTACGTTACAACAGAAGTCGCCGAAGTAGTGAGATTAACTCCAAGTAAAGTAATTGGCATAACCGGTTCTGATGGAAAAACAACAACAACTACCTTAATCAACCTTGTTTTAAAAGCTAACGGCTACAATACTTATCTTGGAGGTAACATTGGAACTCCATTATTTACCCAAATAGAAAATATGAAAGAAGACGATATTGTTGTCTTAGAATTATCTTCATTTCAACTAATGGATATGAAAACAAGTCCAGAAATAGCCGTTATCACTAATATCAGTCCTAATCATTTAGATAAACATAAAGACTATGAAGAATATATTAAAGCCAAAGAAAATATTTTTAGAAACAATGATGGCATCTTAGTATTAAATTATGACAACGAAGTAACTAATAAAATAACTTCCTCAAGAGAAATAAGATATTTCAGTAAAGAAACCAAAACAAATGCCTTTTACATCCACGAAAACAATATCTACTTTCAAGGAAAACTAATTATAGATACCTCACAACTACAGATAAAAGGCCTTCACAATTACGAAAACATTTGTGCCTGCCTTAGTGCCATCTATGATATGATAGATCTTGATACATCCGTCAAAGCTATTACTGATTTTAAGGGAGTAGAGCACCGCATTGAATTTGTAAGAGAAATAAATGGTGTTAAATGGTATAACGATTCCGTATCATCAAGCCCAACCAGAACTATTGCCGGCCTTAATTCCTTTAAAGAAAAGATCGTATTAATAGCTGGCGGTTATGATAAAAATCTAGATTATACCCCACTAGCAGAACCCATCCTAAAGAAAGTAAGTAAACTAATCTTATTTGGAAATACCAAAGATAAAATATACCAAGCCGTAATCAATAAGAAAAAAGAAGAATCTCTTGATATCTATATCTGCAATACTCTAGAAGAAGTCGTCTCAATCGCCCATCAAGTATCAATACCTAAAGAAATAGTTCTATTTAGTCCTGCTTCAGCCTCATTTGATATGTTTAAAAACTTTGCTGACCGTGGAAAACAATTTAAAGATTTAGTTAATAAACTATAAAAAACCAGTTATTGATTAACAACTGGTTTTTTTCTTTGTCTAACATAGCCATGTCCTAATGTCCTAAAATCAACATTTTCAATCTCTGTAATATTAATAGGTAAAGGATAATCATAATGATTAGCCAATGCTAAAGTCATAGCCATATAAATATTAATTGCTGTATTTATTTTTCCTTCTTCAATAGATAAAACACTCTTTTCAATATAATTAGTAAAAAACATCTTAGCTATTTCTTCCTTATTAGGATCACTTCTTAATCTATTAGCAATAGTTGGCCCCACCATATCATAAGTATATAATAAAGGAAAATATTTCATATCTCTTTTCATAACATTATCTCTAAAGTTTCTTAAAGTCTGTAAATAATAATTATTATCTGAATAATTTAATATTTCACACATCATTGTTGTTAAATAACAACCACTACTTTGATGCCCCCTAGAATTTTCAAACATATTCTCTCTTGAATAATTACTTCTACTATAAGCCTCACAAAAACTATAACATTTCGCATCACACGCCATTCTTCTCTCATTCTTTCTATCGCAATAATAGGTTCCATTATAATCAGCGCATTCACTTAAATAAGTACAAGCAGCACAATAATCTTCATATGACATAATAATTCCTTCTTTCTTGACAGAATATTCTACCACAAAAATAAAAAAAAGAAAAGAACTTTTAAAGTTCTTAAACTATCCAATAAAAATCTTTGCCGTTATTAAAGCTACCAAAGCAATAAAACCAACAGTTAAAACAATATATAACCAAAGAGGTAAATCTTTAATACTAAAGAATCCATTCTTATTCATACTATTAAGAAGATTAATCTTAAACATATCCAAATCTTTGTGAGACTTTGATACCATAACCCCTTTATAAGTAGTTAATTCTTTTTGATGACCTTCAGTTAAAATATCTTCTGGGGTGAGAGTTTCTAACATAACAGTCTTTTGATTCTTATAAACACTATAATGTAAAGTAATAGGGCCGTGTACCATTGTAAAAGTCTTATCCGTAGGAAGAGTTAATTCATATTTATCAATCTGATCTTTATCATTCGTAGAAACAACTACTCCTTGAAAAACACCCTCTCTCAAACTAGGATAATAATCAAATAATAGTTTCTTATATGCTAACATATTGTATTTCTTTATGGCACGCTCTTTTTTTCTAAACTCATTTTCATTAATATAATCAATTATGTAACTACTTTTCATATTTTCACCTAATATAATTATAGCATATATTTAAAAAATGTGTTAGAAAATTAACCAAAAAATTAATAAATTGGATATGATGGGTAAGGGTATGGATAAGGCACTACTGGATAAGGATATGGTCTTGGATAAAATGATGGAGCTAATAAACCACCAGTAATTCCCCCAAGAATAAATGGTCCCAAAAATCCTCCCCCAATAAAACGATCTCCCGTAGGCATAGGCATTCTATTTCTAATAGGGTACATAATTCACAACCTTTCATTAATAGTATATTTAAAACAACTAAAAGTGTGAGTAGAACTAATAGAAAAACAAACTATTTACAATTATTCTATAAGATGCTACGATATATATGAAAGTAGGTGATAAAATGAAAAAAATCACAAATATTATTATCTTAATTGTTCTAATTATTTTCTTTCTAATAATACTTGATTTTACCCATATTTACCTAAAACACACTCCCTTTCTATATCTAAAAAAAGACAATAACCAATATACAGGACTTATCTATAACGTATACACCTGCCCTGGATATAAAAAAGTAATAATAAAAAGTAAATTCACTAAATATAACTGTCCTAATATTACTAATCAAGCAATTGATCTAAATAACATCAACATAAAAGTAATCTCAGATAATGATAATCTAATCCATTTAAAAGGCCTAATTAATATTAACCAAGATACAGAATATAGTCTATATTATCTAGGAAGTAATAAAATAACTATTAACGAAGAAGAACTAAGTAAACTTCTTCTAAGTAAAACCATTACCCCTGAAGATCTTACAAACAAAATGAATATTATAAAAAAAGACAATAATTATACTCTATATGAATACCCCGATAATAACTTTAGAATACTTACTTGTACTATAAATAATAGTAAAAAAGTATATCTTGGCTCTAAAGAATTAAAAGAAAATATTTGCCAATAAAAAAAGATTATATTTCACGCATATAATCTTTATTTTTATAAGGATCCTTAGGATCAATATGATCAAAGAATAAAATTCCGTTTAAATGATCCAACTCGTGTTGAAAAGCAATAGATAATTCCTCTCTAGCACGTAATTTAATTGGATTACCATCTACATCCTGTCCAACAAAAGTAACTCTTGCATACCTTGGAACAATTCCTTCTACCTCTCGATTAACACTAAGACAGCCCTCTCCCTCAGAAACATAAATCATCTCTTCAGAATGAGATACCATTTTCGGATTAATCAAAACATAATTTTTAAAATTATTCTCCGATTCTTCGTGACAAACCACAAAGAAATTTTCATTAATTCCAATTTGTGGCGCCGCCAATCCCATTCCTGGACGTAAATTATATTTATCCGCATATTCTTCAATTTGTGAATAATATAAATGTTCCAACATATCATCAATTATTTTCTTTTTATCATTTGATAATGGAAAAGTAACATCTTTATTCTTTGCTCTTAAATGTTTATCCTTTTCATCTAATATATCAGAAGTCTTAAGCATAATATCACTCCTTCTTGCAAGTATTCTATCACAAAATGAAAAAAAAGGGAAGTTCTTCCCTTAAATTAGATATAGTTATTAAATTTATGCTGTTACAAATGTACGAGTTCCAATAATAATAACCAATAGAATAAATAAAACTAATACAATAGCAGCTCCGGAACCATATCCATATCCACTGCCATATCCATACCCACCATATCCGTATCCACCGTAAGATGGGTAAGCATAACTATTTTGATAAGAATTTGCTCCACTGCAACCACAACTACTACCGCCTTGTGAGTATCCTCCATAATAATACATAATGATACCTCCTTTTCGTATCTATTATAGTTTACTCAATTCAAGGTTATCTGTTCCTTAATTTAGCCCATAATCCAAATATAAACTGTTATCTTGTTAAATTTCAAAATTTATTATATAATAATTATAGTAATATAGAAAGGAAGTAACAATATGAATTTTAATACCTTTATACTAGGAATGCTTTTATGTTTTCTACTTAGCTTCGTCTTAGGAATAGAAAGACAAATAAGAAGAAGATCCTTAGGATTAAGAACAATGATTCTAGTAGCCCTTGGTTCTTATATGTTTGTCAGTTTTTCATTTCTAATTAATAATCAAGATTTTGATATTACCCGAGTAGCAGCTCAAGTAGTAACTGGCATTGGCTTCTTCGGTGCCGGAGTAATTATTAAAGATAATGAAAAAAACATTATAAGAGGATTAACCACTGCTGCTACCTTATGGTGCGATGCCGCTTTAGGAATGCTATGTGCTGGAGGCTTTATTAAAGAAGCCATCGTTTCAACAATCTTTGTCTTATTTGCCAATATCGTATTAAGATATGTAAACGAAGTAATTAACTGTCAAACTGAAAGAAAAAATACCAGTGAAACATTTTCTATTAAAATAACTTCTGAAAAAGATCTTGATAAAATTAACACATTCATAAATAACTTCATCAAGAAAGAAAATAACATTGAAAAACTTAGTTATAAAGTTAATGAAAAAGTAATAACTCTAAACATAAAAATAACCCAAGATAAAGATGACTTAATTGAAAAATTACTAGACAATCTAATTAAAGAGTATTCTATTAAAAATTATGAATATAAAAAATTATCTTCAACTAAATTAGAAGAAGAACAAGATGAAATGTAATAAAAAAATCACTTAATTAAAACTAGCGTGTAAAATCAATTATACACCTTGAAATTTAACTTATGAGTGATTTTTTTCTTTTTTATACGTATCCAGAATGTCTACATAAATTATAATATCTGTTATAATCAAATTAAAGTATACCTAACATAAAAACCATTGAAATAATCGTATAAAAAACCTCATTACTTAGGTAATGAGGAATTATTTTTTAAAACACTCTTTATTTTTGTCTCTGCATTAACTTCATCGTCAGCCTCTGTTAACTTAATAACCTCTTCAATAGTAGTTAACCCAGCAATTATCTTATAAAGGCCATCTTGAAGAAGCGTAATAACATCAGAAGTATAAACTAACCCCCTCAATTCTGACTTAGGAACACGAGCATTAATCGCATCTCTGATCTCCGGACTAATAAGCAAAACCTCTTGAAGAGCAATACGACCACGATATCCTCCAGAACATTCAGGACAACCCACGTGTTCATAAACTTGCGTAACATCAAAATTTAAATACTTATGAAACATTTCTCTCTCATACGGTGTAGTATCCCTTAATTTCTTACACTTATCACAAAGCTTTCTTGCTAACTTCTGACTAACAATTCCTGATAAAGCCGAAGCTAATAAATATCTTTCAACTTCCATATCAAGTAATCTCTCAATAGTAGTTAAAGAATTATTAGTATGTAACGTCGACAATACCAAATGCCCCGTAATTGAAGCACGAACTGCTATCTGTGCCGTTTCACTATCTCTAATCTCACCAATCATAATAACATTTGGATCTTGTCTCAAAATACTTCTTAATACCGTTGCAAAGTCTAATCCGATATCACTATTTACTTGAACCTGATTAATACCTTCAATATCCATTTCCACCGGATCCTCAACCGTAATTAAATTAGTTCCCTTAACATTTAATTTCTGTAAAAAAGAATATACTGTCGTAGATTTACCAGAACCCGTAGCTCCAGTAACTAAAATAATTCCATTTGGCTCTGCAATCATCTTCAATATCTTTTTATAATTTTCTTCAGAAAAGAAGAGATACTCAATACCTTGCATACTTCTAGAATAATCCAATATTCTAATAACTATTTTTTCTCCTCTTTTAGTAGGTAAAGAAGAGACTCTCATATCCAAATCCATTCCCCCAAGATTAGTCTTAATAGCTCCGTCCTGAGGTAATCTAGTCTCAGTAATATTCATCCCTGACAATATCTTAATTCTTGTAATAACATTATTTTTAACTTCATTAGGAACATCCGCATAATCATTTAATATACCATCTATCCTAATTCTTACTTTAAGGGAATTCTCTTGATGATCAAAATGAATATCACTAGCTCCAGCTTTAGCTGCATCCAAAATAATACGATTAACAACATCAACAACTGGAGTATTAACAAAATCAATACTGTTATTCATAGTATCACTCTTCCTATTCCCTCTATTCTTTTTAATTATATAATATATTTTCTAAAAATTCAATAAAAATATCTGGAAAAATTATTAAAGTATGATACAATAGTAAAATGCATAAGAAATATTGGATGTGGTTATATGAACAATACAAGTTATGATGAAAAAATAATAAGAAAATACTATGGAGAAAATCTATGGCATCTATGTAGAAAATTATTTCCTACATTACTACTTGAAGAAGGGAAACTAAGTGAAATTCTTCTAAGATATTTTGCATATAATCATACACTATGTGAAGATATCATCTTAAGTGGTAAAATCTATGAATTTAAAAATCTTATAATGAACCATTCATTAAAAAAAGAATCTCCTATAAACACCAATAAAACAGCTAAAGAACTATTAAAAATAGCTGGATATAGTTTATATATTTGCCACAACGAAAAAGAAATTCAGAGATTTAAAAAATATTATGCTAAAGGAGAGGAATTATGTACCTTTAAAACAGAAAGACTAAATGACTGTTATGTCTTCTTTGCTATTAAAAATAATGCATCATCATTAAAAAGATATACCTTTAAAAATCCCGATAGACAAGATGAATATGGTACCTCAGTTATCAGTATTCAATTTACCAAAGATGGTTGCTATACTTTATCCATAAAAAATAGATACAATGATACCGTTAAAGATGCTGATGCCACTTTCTCTAACAATCTAGACAATATAATTCCTGGTTTAACTCAAGCCTTTTATAAAGACTATGGCTTAATTCAAAGATATGAAAATAAAGAATTTACCCTTCCAGATTACGTTTTAGCACTAGATGGAAAATACTATAAATATAACTATAAAATAAATAATATTTACTACTGCCAAAATAACATTATTATTGATAACTACCAAGTAAAAAAGATTACCAATCAAGAATATCTCCTAGTAGATTACTTTATCATCAATTTAAGAACAAAAAAAGATTCTGATAAAAATATTATAACCCTATATGATCCCACTATCGAAGACACATTTCCAGATACAATAAAAAATGTTAAGAAAATAACCATTGACTCTCTCCCAGAAGGCAAAAGAATTATTATCACAACAAGTACCAACCGAATAGTCCTAACAACCGATAAAAGATCAAGAATAACTTCCTTAATAAATAATTCCCTAACTCATATCGAAGATAATTTCCTATATCGAAATAATGTCTTAAAAAATATAAGCTTACAAAACATTAAACAAGTAGGTAATAACTTTTTAAAATTTAACAAAGACCTAAAAGAAGCATCATTTCCTAAACTAGAAAATGCAAAAGATAACTTTATTTACTATAATCAAAAAATGACCAGTATCCACCTTCCTCTACTAAAATCTACTGGTTCAAATTTTCTTTACTGTAACACTGAATTAAAAGAAATAGATCTCTCTAGTCTAGAAAATATTGGCCTTGGTTGTCTCTTCTTTAATCAAAAATTAAAAAAAATAAATCTTCCTAATTTACAAGAAGCTGATGTAACATTTCTTGCAAGAAACAAATTATTATCAAGAAAAATCAAAAGAAGAATAAGATAAATTATAAATCACTTTAAAACTAAGCAAACAATTATTCATAAAAACAACAAAATATTTGACAAAATATATACTTTGTGTTATTATAAATGTCGATTTCTTTGAAGGGGGAATTTATATGTACGAAGAAAATAAAAAATTTAGTTGGACTAATTTCTTTATTAAAGGAATTATAGTAATTATTTTCATATTATTTGCTGTATGGTTACTATCATTATCTAATAAAGGAATATCTAACCAACTTAACGTTCTTACTGACAACATTTTTAAAGAGAATATCGATAGAATGAAAGAAGTAGGTAAAAGCTATTTTACAACTGAGAGATTACCACAAAATGTTGGTGAAGTAAAAACTCTTACACTTGCTAAAATGTATGATGAGAAGTTAATTCTAGAAATAAAAGATAAGTATGGACATGCTTGCTCTGCAACTAATTCATACGTATCTGTAGAAAAACTAGAAGACGAATATCAAATGAAAGTATACCTAGAGTGTGGTGAAGAATCAGACTATATCATCGTCATTATGGGTTGCTACGATTATTGTCAATTTGATATTTGTGAAAGAACAGATCAAAATACTCCAAATAAACAAATTGAATACGAATACAAAAAGAATACTGGAGGTAAATGGACAGATTACGGCTCTTGGAGTGAATGGTCTAAAGTATCTGTAACAAAAACAGACTATAGACAAGTAGAAACTAAAGTAGTAAAAGAAGAATATACAAATAACAAAACAATTATAGAGAAAAAATATATAAGTGATGGTACTTGTCCAGAAGTATCAGGATACACTCTTGTTTCTAAAAATAACGGTACTTGTACATACAAAAAGAGCGTTACTATAGATAATGGCACTGTATCTTGTCCAACCGCTCCATCAGGTTATACATATGTTTCAAATGATGGTAAAATATGTAAATACAGTAAAACAGTTACTACTAAAACTGATGCCTTATGTCCAACCGCCCCATCAGGTTATACATATGTTTCAAATGATGGCAACACTTGTACTTATAAAAAGACTAAAGCAAAATATAGTTGTCCAGCAATTGGTAATGGCTTTACTTATAAGAGTAGAGAAGGCGACACCTGTATTTATACTAAAACATATAAAAAATTCGTTTCATCTTGTGATGGCTGTGCCGGTGTATGGCAAAGTGTAACAGATACTAAAAAACAAAAGGCTAACGTAAGTTATAACACATCATATGAAACTTTAGCCACTTATTGTAAAGCTGGATACACCAAAGAAAACGGTAAATGCATAAGCACTAACACCACATATGAAACTAAAAAAGTTTATTGTAGCATTGGTACTATCTCTAATGGTAGATGTATTACTAGTAGTATCAAAACTATCACTAAAAACGTAATGTGTCCTACAGGACAATATCTAAGAGATAACAAATGTTATCAAGATATTGAAACAGTTGTCCCTGTAAAAGAAACAAGAAATGTAACTTACTATAGATATCGTATAAGACAATATATAGGTAGTACTGTTGATTACAAATGGAGCAAATCCAAAGAAGATAAAGACTTATTAAATGCTGGATATAGATTAACAGGAAGAACAAGATAGGGGGAATTATAATGAGTAGAATAGATGAAATTCAAAAAGAATTAGAAGAATTTAAAGAACGTCAAAAAAACAAAGAAGAAGCTATGCAAGAAGCAGCTAGAAAAGCTGAAGAAGCCAGAAAACTAGCTGAAAAAGAAGCCCAAAGAGCAACTGAAGCCTATTGTAAAGCTGAAGAAGCTAGAAAATTAGCCGAAGAAACAGCAAAAGCCATCGAAGAAGTAAAAACATATGAAGACAATAAAGTAGATGCACCTGAAGAAAAGCAAGTAAATGACAAAAAAACTACCGAAGTATCTGAAGAAAAAGAAAAAACTTCTAAAAATGGTAATTTAAAAATAAAATATTTTGCTATTGGTGCTTTAGTAACTATCCTAGCTATCGGAGGTTGCAGATTAGTAAAAGAAGCTAAGGGTGGTAAATTAATCAAACCAACCAAAACTTCAACCAATTCAAATATTACAACCCCAATCAGTATTCCAACATCAACTCCTTTAGCAGAACAAAATATTACTGATAAAGAATTTGTTAGTCTAGTAAACAGAGTAACTGAAGATTTAAACAATCGTGGAATTAAATTAACTCAAGATGAAATTGTTAGCTATGTAATGATTGTAAACATTGAAAAAATAGCCAGAGAAAACCCTGAGTTAATTAAAACAGTTATTGGTAATAAAGATCCTAATGTTGTTTTACAAGATGCTTATATGGTAATGGGAGCAAGAGTAACATACAATTATGAAATGTATAGTGAAACTAACGATAGTTCTAAATTTCTTGATCCAACTTTAGTAGTATATAGTGCAAATCAAAAAGATAAAACTAAAACTATTATTGACTTAGTAAAAGAAATTAGTACCATCGAAGATAACGAAAAATTTAATGAAGCAGTAGTTAATTTACTAGATAAAATTTATGATCCAAAAGATAAGTTATATGACTTAGATGCTGGTACCATCTTCTTATTACAAGAAGTATTAGAACCAGTAAGAGGATTATATGGAACTGTATTAAATCCAGATGATCGTTTTAACGAAAGAGGATTAAATGCCATTAAATATCTAGTACCATATGCTACTGATTCAGAAGAATACATTAATAATGGATTGTCAGCTGGTGGAATTAGAGACATTAATGCGCTATTAAAAGAATGTGCTCTATCAAAAGAAGCATCTCTTGTATCACCAAAAGTTCGTCAAAGAACATTAGAATACAATTACGAAACAAATGAAATTATTATCTAAATAAACAATAAAAGTCTCAAGAAATTCTTGAGACTTTTTATACTATATAAAAAAACTCCAAAATATAACAAATTATATCTCATTTAAAACAAAATTTATCACGATTAGGTTGCGAATATATCAAGCAATATGTTATAATTTAACTGATGAATATGAAGAAAAAAATAATAATATTTATAACCATAATGTTCTTAATCTTATCTCTAATCTTTCTCGTAGATATTAACGATTCAAAGTATAACGAAAAAAATATCAAATTAATTAAAAAAAATACTACCATCACTAGTATCGAATATCTAAATTACTATGATAATTACTATCTCGTCCTAGATAAAGAATACCTATATCTAATTAACAATACATATAAAATAATATCTAAAATAGATAGAAAAATATTATATGAAAATAAAGATAATTATGATATTATATATAAAGATGAACAAATTATGTATTTTAATGATATCTCTAAAAATAATAAATTAATATATGAATACTATGACATATATAATTATAAATTAATTAAAAGTATTACAGTGGGGTGATTATATGGAAGATAATTTAATTAATTTACTAAAAGATAAACCATTAGTTTTACCTAAAATATTTCTTAGTAATTATCGAAAACTAAATATTACCGATAGTGAATTAATAATAATAATGATTCTCTATAATAATGGAAATAAAATAGTTTATAATCCAGAAGAGTTTGCAAAATGTATTAACAGTAGTAAACACGAAGTAATGAAACTAATCAATAGCTTAATAGAAAAAAATATTATCTCTATTGTAATTGATAGAAACAATCGAAAAAGTTGTGAATATATTTCTTTAGAGCTATTATATAAAAAAATATTTAATATCATAATAGATAAAAACTCTGAATCAGAAGAAGAACCTACCACCAACATTTTCTCAATTTTTGAAAGTGAATTAGGAAGGACTCTCTCACCAATGGAATATGAGCAAATAAAAGAATGGCTTACCAGTGGATTAAGTCAAGAACTAATTTCATCTGCTCTAAAAGAAGCCGTTTTAAATGGTATTGGCAATTTTAGATACATAGATACTATATTAAATGATTGGCGAAAAAAAGGCTATAAGAACAAAGAAGATGTAATCAAAGACAGGGAGAAGTATCGTAGTAAAAAAAATAAAGTTGAAGTCTATGATACTGACTGGTTAAATGAATAAAGAAATAACTACTTATCTAGATAAACTATTCCCAAATCCTGTATGTGAATTAAATTACAAAAAAGACTATGAATTATTAATTGCCATTGTCTTAAGTGCTCAAACCACTGATAAAAGAGTTAATAAAGTTACCAAAGTTCTATTTGAAAAATATCCAAGTATTCAATCATTAAGCAAAGCTAATCAAAAAGATATTGAAAATATTATCAGAGAAATTGGTACATATAAAAGAAAAAGTCTTTACATAATAGATATTGCCCAAAAACTAAATACCTTAGGTATAAGCAAAATTCCCAATGATCGATCCTTCCTCGAATCCTTACCCGGAGTAGGCCACAAAACTGCCAATGTCTTTTTATCTAACATATATAAAACCGCCGCCATTGCCGTCGACACTCACGTCACAAGAGTAAGTAAACGATTAGGTCTGGTCAAAGAACAAGATGATGTTAAAATAATTGAAAAAAAACTAATGAAAGAAATTCCCGAAGATAATTGGAGTAAAGTAGGTAACCAAATACTATTATTTGGAAGATATTATTGTAAAGCTATCAATCCTCAATGTGAGACCTGTGAAATTAAAAAATACTGTCAAAATAAAAAAAAGAATTGAAAAATTCTTTTTTTACTTTACTATTCCTCGGTTAAATCAATCGCTTCGGTAGGACATTGTCTAACCGCATCCTTAGTTAAATCTTCATAATCATCAGTTATTTCATCCATTATACATTCTGCTAATCCTTCATCATTAAAATCAAAAACCTGACTCTCAGTCAAAGCAACACAATTGCCACAACCAATACATTTATCTTTATTAACATTTGCTTTCATATTTTACCTTCCTTCTTTCTTAATTATAAGTGTAAAAAAGAAAAAAATCAATAAAAAATATTTTATTTAAATCAAAAATATGTTATTATATATATGATAGGTAGAGGGTGTTACTATGAGTAGTCGAATGGATAAATATAAAGAACAACGTGATAATGAAGAAAATATTCCTACGAGAAGTGATAAATTTAAAGGCTTATATAAACAAGTATGTAATGCCTATGATGAATTCGAGAATCTAATTATTCCTTCAAACTCTAGAGAAATAGATTTAAGTGATCTACAAAGAGAAATAAAAAACAGAGATGACTATCAAAAAGTAAAGGAATATAACGATATTATCAGCACCAATAATCAAGTAATAAGAAAAGAACAAGCTAAAGAAAAACAACGCCAAGAAAATGAAATATACGACATTAAAGAATTACTTAACAAAGCTGTCGAAGAAAAAAAGAAACCTGAACTTATAGGACCTACATTATCAAACGAAAACTATTTAAAAAGACTAAAACTAGATGATCACGATAGTAGTAAAACAAACCTAGAAAAAGTAAAAGAAATGTATAACGAAATAGAAGAAGACTCCAAAGAAGAAGATGAATCTCTATTAAAAACAGCTAATTTATCTTTAGAAATATTATCAGACTTAAAAGGCGATAAAGATGACACAATGGTAAATATTCCCATAAAAAAAGATTTAGAGGAAAACAATAATCAAGTAGACACAGAGTTTTTCAGCAGTACCTATAAATTTAATAAAAAAGATTTTGATAATAAAAAAGAAAATGAAAAACAACCTACAGAAGAAGAATCCAATGATGACGATGATGATTTCAGTGATGAAGGAAACCATAAATATTTTTTTAAAATACTAATGTTAGTCTTTGGTATTTCCCTAGTAGTAATAATAGCTATATACTTATTCAATTATTTCAATAGAGTATAACTTCTATTATAAGTATTACCAATTATAAAGCGATTAAAATGTCGCTTTTTTTAATACCATTTTTTGTATAAATAAATTTAAAATATCTATATTATATATTAGATATCTGGTAAATATTAACTACCAAACAAAATCTCAATAATTAAAAGAAATAATAATCTAAAATAGTTTCAATTATACTTGACAAAATACAATTAAAAAGCTATAATATAAGGCCATATCTGGAGTAATGATGTTATTCCAAGGTAAAAATAAATAAGGAGGGTTTAGTTATGAAAAAAATAACTGACAAATTTTTAAAATTCTTGATGCTTTTCAGTATGATTTTTTCTAGTTTACAAACTCCTATACAAGTATTAGCCTCAGAAATAAGTTCTGAAGACAATATAAGTAAAGGTGCAATTAGAATAAATGGCAAAGTATCAGAAGATGGCACAGTAAGTAGTCCTGAAAGTAAAAATGGCATTACTGTTACAAAAATCGTATCTACCAAAGATGCAGCTAATGGTAAATACACAGTAAAATTTGAAGTGAAAGGAGAAGAAACAACTGAAACAAGACCAGTTTATATCGTCGTTGTCTTCGATAGATCTGGAAGTATGGGAAATAGCACTAAATGGGATAACGCCGTTAAAGGAGCTAAGGCTTTTGCTAAACAAATAACTGAAAGTATTCCAACATCAAAATTAGCCCTAGTTACATTCTCTACATCAGCAAAAGAATCTCGTGGCTTTGACCATAAAGATTTTGAAAATCAAAATAACAATTCCCAAAACTTATTTGGTAAAGCCAATGGTGGAACCAACCTACAAGCAGGTTTAGTAGAAGCTCAAAAATTACTAGAAAATAATATTCCAGATGAAGATAAACCAACTGCTCTTAAATATGTTGTTGTTATGAGTGATGGAGAACCAACATTCTATAACAAAGAACAATCTTCTTGCCCATACGGAGAATATTATCCAGGATATTCTAACGTTTGTGGATATGGCGATAGCACAAGTAGAATAACTTTAGAAAAAACTCTAGCAGCTGCAAAGAGTATTAAAGATGGCGGAGCTACAATATTCTCTATTGGATATTCACTAAATAGTAATAAAGTATATACTGGTGACTATACCTATAATGGAGAAACTATTAGAAATGCTAAACTAACAACTAAAGATATCTTAACAAAAGTAGCTACTGAAGATACTGAAGGAAGTGTTACCCACTGTATCGAAGCCAAAGAAGGAGAAACTGGAGGTTCAATTGTTGATGCCTTTAAAGAAGTTGCCTCAAATATTCTTTATCCAGGATTCAATGCTACTGTATCTGATACTGTTGGTAAAAATTTCAGAATAGTAAATGAAGACAATACCTTCAGTCAATACGGAGCGGTTAAAACCAGTAAAAAAATAGACAAAATCACTAAAGAAACCATTACCGTTTTAGAGTTTGATATTGAAATTGATCAAGATGCTGAAACTGGATGGCATAAAACTAATGATGGCTTTGTTCTAGAATACTATGATTCAAATGATAAGTTACAAACAATAACTCCAAAAAATGATCCAGAAGTATATTGGATTCAAAATACTTATGAATACAAAGTAAACTATTACAAAGATAGTCTTGATGGCGAACTATTAAAAAGTGATACCAGAAGAACTCCAAAAGGAACTAAGATTGATCAAAGTAATGCTGAAGTAAATAAGTATTTATCCTTAGCTGGAGAAGGATATAGTTTTAACAATATTACTCCAGAAAGTATTACTATCACTAATGACGGTAGCATAAAAGAAATAAATGTAATCTATCGTGCAGAAGGAAAAGTTACCGCTACTTATACCGTAGATACTGAAAACGGCCCTAAGTTAACAGCTGACAAAATATCTATAGGTCTAGGTGGAGATAAATATAAAACTACTGAAGAAGTATTCTATGGATACACTCTAAAGGAAGTAATAGGAAATAGAGAAGGAACTTATCTTCCTAACAAAAACATTATAGTAAATTATATTTATACTAAAAATGAAGGTACTGTTACTAAAGATGAATTAGTAAAAACTCAAATAAGAGAAATCTTAGGAGCTAACTCAGAATTTGAATACATCCTAAAATATAATGGTAAAATAGAAAACTATACTGGTACCGTAACTGTTACCCTAGTAGATACTCTACCATACGAAGTTGCATCTATTACTGCTGACAATTGTAGTTATAATGCCAATAATAGAGAATTAACTTGTAAAAAAGAAGTAACCCTAGGTAACAATCAAGGTGAAATAATTCAAGACATTGAAGCTACATTTAATGTTATAGTTAAATATAAAGATTTAATCTCAACAAAAGATTTAGATGTTACCAATAATGTTAAATCAACACTAAAATACGGTTCTAACACCAGTGAAAAAACTGCTGATACTACCGATACAATCAAATCATCTCGTGTAATAGCTAAATATGTAGATGAATCTAACCAAAAAATATCAGATCCAATTTCTCAAACCGGATTAATTGATAATGAATATACTACTTCTGCTAAAGAAATTTATGGATATA
>ENA-OPAY01000006-OPAY01000006.1-human-gut-metagenome-genome-assembly--contig:-NODE-6-length-76056-cov-4.557532_pt1 | contig 76056 bp, 79 predicted proteins | sample MGYA00241064_ERZ501444 | MGnify/ENA primary metagenome ERZ501444 (study PRJEB25962, sample SAMEA2042573) | human gut metagenome | biome: human gut; feature: human-associated habitat; material: faeces... | reverse complement strand
AAAATTTGTAAACTTAAATTCCATTGTAGGGTGGAAGTTACTTTTACAAGTGAGGTAGATTAAAGAAGTAATTTAACACATTACTTTTTTTCTTTTGATAGTTGTAATTTATAAATAATTAAGTTATAATATCAATAGTTTATGGATTGTGAGGGATAGTGTGATGGTAATAAGAAATTTTCTTAAGGAATTTATGGAACAATTAGATGATATTAAGAAGGGACATATTAAGAAGCAAATTCCTAATATACTTACCTTTTCTAGAGCTCTGGCACCATTTATAATTATTCCCACGATTATGGCTAATAAGATGCAAATAGCGATTGCTGAGTTAACAATATTTGCTATTACAGATTTTCTCGATGGAAGAATTGCTAGAAAATATAATTTGGTTTCTAAATTTGGAATTAAGTTAGATGCGGTTTGTGATAAAATTTTTGCTATTAGTTTAGTAATTCCAGCAATATTTAAATTTAATATATTAATTCTTAATCTTTTGTTAGAATTTGCAATTAGTATTACTAATGTTATTTCTTATTCTAGAGATAATATTTCTAAATCAATAATTGTAGGAAAGATTAAAACTGTATTTTTGTCTATTACGTTAATTTTTACTTATATACCTGGTATTAGAGAAAATATTTTGTTTAATTTATCAATGATAACTTCAGGACTACAAATAATTGCTTTAGTTAAATATATTATGATAGCAGAAGAGAAAAAAAAGAAGTAAATTTTATTATATTTTAACTTCTTTTTATTTTACTAATGAATATAGAATGGCTATTTCTTTATTTGATAGTTTTCGATATTCTCCGGGTTTTAAGCCTGTTAAATCAAGATTGGCATACTTTTCTCTTTTCAATTTTAGTACATCGTGATTTATGGCTTCAAACATTTTTCTTACTTGATGATTTCTACCTTCGTGGATTATTAGTTCAACTAGTGATTTGTCACTTTTTTTGTCGTAACTTTTTAAGTTTACTTTAGCTCGATGAGTTTTTTTGCCATCGACAATTACTCCTTCACGTAATTTTTTTATTTCATAGCCTGTTACTAAGCCGTTTACTTTAGCTATGTATTTTTTTTCAATATTACTTGATGGATGCATTAATTTACTGGCTAAATTGCCATCATTGGTTAGTAGTATTATTCCAGTTGTGTCATAATCTAATCTTCCTATTGGATAAATTCTTTCACTTGTATTTATTAATTCTACGACTGTTTTTCTTCCACATTCATCTTTTACGGAAGATATTACTTCACGTGGTTTATTTAGAAGATAATACTCATAATTTTTATTATTATCTAGAATAGTGTTTTCTACCTGAATGGTATCACTGTTTTTTACTTTTGTCCCTAGTTCTTTTACTGTTTCTCCATTTACTTTTACTTTTCCTGCTAATATTAGTTCTTCAGCCTTTCTCCTTGAGGTATACCCTAAGTTTGCTATTACTTTTTGTAATCTTTCCATAAATACTCACCTGAAATGTATTATATACTATTTTTAAAAATTAAACAATAGTGTATAATAATAGTGGGTGATAAATATGAAAGCATTAATTACAGGTGCTAGTTCAGGAATTGGCTTGGAAATAGCTCGTGAGTTATCGATGAGGGGATATGATTTGATAGTAGTGGCTAGAAGTAAGGATAAATTATTGAAACTTAAGGAGGAACTTAAAACTTCTGTTTTGGTATATGAATATGATTTATCATTAATAGAAAATTGTTATAGTTTATATGATAATGTCAAGGATATGGAAGTTGATATAGTTGTTAACAATGCGGGTTTTGGGGATTTTGGTGATTATAGAGCGGATAATTTGGATAAAGAGATGAATATGATTGATCTTAATGTAAAATGTTTACATATTTTGACAAAGTTATTTGTAAATAATTGTAATACAAAGTATATTATGAATGTGGCTAGTTCGGCGGGGTTAATGAAAGGTGGACCATTAATGAGTTGCTACTATGGAACAAAGAGTTATGTATGTAATTATACTTTGGCGGTTTATGAGGAACTTAGAAGAAATAAAAGTGATAAGCATATATGTATTCTTTGTCCTGGCCCTGTAGATACTGGATTTAATAAGAGAGCGAATGTGAAATTTAATTTAAATTCTTTAAGTGCTCCTTATGTGGCTAAATATGCAATTAAGGAAATGTTTAAGAATAAGTTAATAATTATACCTGGTTTATCTGTTAAGTTGGGGATATTTGCTACGAGGTTTTTACCTACTAAAGTGCTACTTAGAATTACTTATAATATTCAAAAGAGAAAAGATAGTCATTAAAAAAACGATATAAAGTGAATTTTGTTAGACTCTTTATATTCGTTCTTTTTTATTTTATAATAATACTACTATACAAGCTACTAGGGCTAATAATATAACTAATCCAAGGATAAATCTCCAAATATATTTAACCCAAGTAGTATATGGTATATCTAAGTACGTTAGGCCAAAGATTAAAATTAAACTTGTTGGGCCAATGATACTGAAGATACCATATATTCCTTGAAATAGAACGGCTACTGATGAGTATATTGTTTCATCAGTTATTAAGTTTAATATTGGTGAGAAGCTTCCAACAACGATATAGTATAAATCTACATTTAGAATACATCCAAGAAAAGCTAATAATGATGATAGTCCATAATTAAACTTACCATAATCTGAAATGATTTTTTCTAGGAAGCCATTATTAAATGAGCATACTAATACAATGTAGGCAATTGAAATTAAAACTGCTGCTGGTAGAGCTTTTTTTAGACCTTCAATGTAGTTGTCTAGAGTTTCATTTATTTTTACTTTATTTGTTAGGGCAATTATTATAGTTATGAATACTACAAGCATACTGATATATACATAGTGGAACCATGGATTTGATGCTACCCAAGAACCTAAAGCTGGTAAATTTGATGAAATGATGCTTGGGAAGATAGCAAAATCTTTTATTTTTAATCCTGTCAACCAAGTATGGAAATCAGTAAATGTAGTTATTTTGAACAATGTTGTCCATGGCATCATACCTAATACTAATATTATGAATACTAGTAGTAAACTAACTATTAATGGCCAAGTATGAATGTCTTTGTAATTACCTTTTACTTCACTTATTAATAATTCTGAATTATCATTTAATTCATATTTTACTTTCTTTTTCTCAACGTCTGTTATATGTTTATTTACAAAATAGATTAATAATGTTATTCCGGCAAATAATAATAGTAATTTTGGAAAAGTATTAGATAACTTTTCAGCTCCAGCAAATTCTTCAAAGGTAGATAGGTTTCCTGTATTTGGGTTTAAAAATGTTACAAATACGCCACCTATGTATCCGATTAAGATACTTACTATTGTAGTAGATAGAGCTACTAATTTATCATATCCTAATAGAAGAATAATAGCAGTAACAAATGGAACAAAAACAGTCAACTCTAGGGTCATTCCAGTTAATGATGCGGTAACAGCAAATAATATTATGGTAATGAAAATAAATTTTTTACCTAATGGTTTTACTGCAGTTACGATATTATCTAGTAGTTTTTTATAAGCAGGGGTCTTATTTAGGACTCCATATAGTCCACCAATAGCTAAAATATATAGAGCTATGTAGCAGAAGTTTTGTGGGACAATTCCAAAGTAGTTTACTAGAATATCAGCGATTCCAGTGTAAGAAACTACTCCTTGTCTTCCGGGTAGAATATAACTAACTATTACTAGTAATAGTAGAATTATTCCAATAATTTTTAATAATCCGTGTTTTTTCATTTTTTCCTCCTTTTTAGTATCACAAAGTCACGCTTTCTTCTTTTTTTTATTACCTTTTTTTCATTTGCGGGAACAAAATTACATCTCTTATTGATTCTTGTTCTGTAAATAACATACACATTCTGTCTATTCCATAGCCAATTCCTCCGGCTGGAGGCATTCCATATTCTAGGGCTTCAACAAAGTCCATATCAATATCATTGGCTTCATCATTTCCTAATTCTCTTTCTTTTATTTGCTCAACAAATCTTTCTAGTTGATCAATAGGATCATTTAATTCTGTGTAAGCATTGGCGAATTCTTTACCAGCAATAAATAATTCAAAGCGATCAACAAATCTTGGATCTTCAGGATTTCTCTTAGTTAATGGAGAAATTTCTACGGGATGTCCATATAAGAATGTTGGTTGTATCAATGTTTCTTCAACGTATTTTTCAAAGAATAAATTGATGATGTGTCCTACGCTTTGTTGGTGGGCTTCAACTTCAATATTGTGTTCCTTGGCTAGTTCAAGAGCTTGTTCAATAGTCATTTCTTTTTTGAAGTCAATGCCTGTTTTTTCCTTAATCGCATCAGTCATACTTATTCTTTTAAATTCTTGGCCTAAGTCAATTTCATATCCAGACCAATTGAAGATTTTTTTATTAAATACATTTTCGGCAATTGTTTTAAACATACTTTCAGTTAATTCCATCATTCCTTCTAGGTTTGAATATGCAAGGTAGGCTTCCATTAGTGTAAATTCTGGATTGTGCTTTGGATCCATACCTTCGTTTCTAAATACACGGCCAATTTCGTATACAGCCTCCATACCTCCGACTAATAATCTTTTTAGTGGTAATTCAAGGGCTATACGCATATACATATCTAAATCTTGAGCGTTGTGATGAGTTTCAAATGGTCGTGCTGAAGCACCCGTTAATAATGTTGATAGAACTGGAGTTTCTACTTCTACAAAACCTCGATTATCCATAAAGTTTTGAATACAGCGAATGATTTTTGGCCTTGTAAAGGCTATTTTTTTAGCATCTTCATTCATAATTAAATCAACATAGCGACGACGATATCTTTCTTCAATATCTGTTAGACCGTGGAATTTTTCTGGTAGTGGACGTAGTGATTTTACGAGATGAGTATACTCAATACATTTTAGAGTTACTTCTCCGGTTCTTGTTTTCATTACTTTTCCTTTAACACCGACGATATCACCAATGTCAGCAGTTTTAAAGAGATTGTATGTTTCTTCGCCGACGTCATTGATTGATATATATACTTGCATATGACCTGTTTTATCTTGTATTGTAAAGAATGAGGCTTTACCCATTTTTCTTATAAACATAATTCTTCCAGCAATAGTATATTCATCATTAATATTTTCAAATGCATCGTGGTCAATATCTTGATATTTTTGTTTTATATCGTTACAAAAAGCTGTTCTGTCAAATCTTTTACCAAATGGATCTAATCCCATTTCTCTTAATTTATTAGCTTTTTCTCTTCTGGCTAATTCTTGATCGGTAAATTCTCTTGCCATTTTATCACTTTCCTTCTCTTATAACTTTGGTATTGGCCATTATATCGTGTAGGCCTCTTCTATCTTTACGATATACGATAAAGATAATAGTAATAAATACAAATAATAATTCTATCATTGTAGTAATTAGGTATCCTATTATGTAACTATCTTTGTTAAAGATGAAAATAAATAGGATGTTTAGAGTAGCAGATGCTATACTTAGTGTGAATATTGATCTTAATAGACCTTTTAAAACTGTCGTAGGCTTTTCGGTATCTTTATCTACTACTTTAATTCTTAATAGTTTTTTACCAATTGTTTGTCCTTTATTCATATATTGAAATACTACAAAATAACCAAGAGTTAAAATAACGTTTACGGTATTTTCTAGAACGTTACTTTTTTGTTGTTTGTAGATTAACTCTTTATATCCTTCAAAATATTCTTGAGCGGTTATTTCGTTTTGAGTCATTTTTTCACTTAGTTCTTCCATTTCTTTTGTTAGATCTTCTGTATTATTTGGAATGGTAGTACAGATTAATGAAGCGATAACTCCGATTAAAATTGCATCAATTAAGTATGCTCCGATTCTTTCAAAAAATGTTGCATTCATATTTATCCCTCTTTTACTCATTATATAATCTTTTTTGGTAATTATCAAGTATTTGTGTTATTTCTTCTTTATTTTTTGCTTTAAATACTTGGTTTTGGACTTCTTTATGGTATGGAAGACCTTTAATATACCAAGCAATGTGAGAACGCATTTCAAGAATAGCTACTCTTTCACATTTGAATTTTAATAAGTAATTTAGGTGATGATAACACATATTAATTCTTTCTTTATAGGTAGGTTTAGGAATGATTTTTCCTGTTTTTAAATATGTATCAATTTCTTTGATTAACCAAGGATTTCCTAATACACCTCTACCTATCATAATAGCATCACATTTGGTATATTCTAGCATATGTTTTGCTGATTCAATATCTACAATGTCACCATTTCCAATAACGGGTATAGAGAGATTTTCTTTTACTTGTTTGATAATATCTAAATCGGCTTTGCCACTATATAGTTGACTTCTTGTTCGTGGGTGTACTGTGATGGCACTTGCTCCGGCTGATTCGCATATTTTAGCTACTTCGACGGCATTAATTGAATTGGCATCCCAACCGCTTCTTATTTTTACAGTTACGGGAACAGGGACAGCAGAGACAACTGATGAGACAATATCATAGATTAATTGGGGATTTTTTAATAGAGCTGCACCAGACTGTGATCTGATGGCAACTTTGGGTACGGGGCAACCCATATTGATATCTATAATATCTGGATGCATTATTTCATATACCATAGTGGCAGCTTTTACAAAGGTTTCTTTATCACTACCAAATATCTGTTGGGAAATTGGTCTTTCTATCTCTTCAAAATAGAGCATTTCTTTGGTTTTTTTACTGTTATAAACCATTCCTTTATCTGAGACCATTTCGGCACATACAAGAGCACAGCCCATTTCTTTGCAAATTACTCTAAAGGCACTGTTACATACTCCAGCCATTGGAGCTAATATAACTTTTCCAGTTAGATTTATATTTCCTATTTTCATTTTTTCACCTACTTATGATATGTTTCGTTATTTAATATTTTGAAACTACGATATATTTGTTCTAAAAGAATTAATCTAAATAATCCGTGGGGAAATGTCATTTTTGAGAATGATAAAAGGTAATTTGATCTTTTTTTAATATCTTCCCTGATGCCATTTGAACCACCAATTATAAAGGTAATATTAGGATTAGTAATAAAGATATTGTCAATTTTTTTTGATAGTTCTTCGGATGAGAGATTTGTTCCTTCGATAGCAAGTGATATTATATAATCCTTATTGTTTAGATATTTTATTATTTCATTCCCTTCAGAGTCAATGTTACTGTCTGGTAGTTCAATTAAATTAATTTTATGATATTTTGTAATTCTTTTTAGATAGTCTTCAATTCCATCTTTTAGATATTTTTCTTTTATTTTGCCGATACTGATAATCTTTATCATATAAAATTCCCTTTCTTTAATAATACTTTCATTATTTTAACATATTTTTTTATGGTAGTGAAGAAGTTTATTTAATTTTGTTTGGGGAATATTTTAAACTTTATGAATAAGAAAATGTAATAAGTGTTTGTTACTTAAAATATATAAGTTGGGGGATTGAATTTTTTATAGATAGTTTTCTATATAATAAAAAAAGCCTTTATTAAGGGGCTTAAATTTCTATTTTTTCGATTAATGAATTGATTACTTCAGTATTGTCTTTGTGGTCATTTAATGGAGGCATATTGTATAATACTCTAGCGTGTGATTCATATTCAAAATCGCTTACTTCTTTTTCAGTTAAAAGACTTTTGTTTAAAACAATTTTCTTACCATATAGTTTATCAAAAATGTCTTTGTTTATTAACATCATTTTGTTTAGTTTGATGGTACTTGGTTCCATTAAATAGATAACATCATCACATATTTCACTATTGGCATTATTTAAGTCTACTAAAATTAGGTTAGCTGTTCCAAAACGGTTAATAGCAGCTTCTAAATTATTGGCATTTACAGAATACATATTTTTTTCATTAAAGAATCCGAAATCATTTTTGTTTACTTCAAGGGCTACGACATAATCTTTTTCTGATAGGACTTTCATTAGCATATATATTAAGGTGGTTGCTCCGGCACCGGTTGTACAGTTTTTAAATCCTATTACTTTAGCAGTTCTTGTTAACTTTTCTTGGTCACTGTTTTGAGTTGTGGTATTAATATTAGGAATGCCATTTAGTTGGTGGATATGGGCAACATCTTTATATGTATTAGGGTGATTATACAAATACATTAGTGATTCTTTATTGTTGGCAAAATTATATATTCCCATACTAATTAATTTTGATAGATAATTGTTATTATGCATTAGTTGATTATCAAGTAGGAGGATAACTTTTTCCATTTCTAGGTTCATAGATAGTTTTTGAATATTGTTTATATTCATATAATCTTTAATTGCTGTAATATCTAGAAACATACGGTTAAAAAAGAAATTGGAGAATGTGCTGATTATTTCATCAGCGGTAAATTCACCGTTGATAGACTTTATAACATCTATATCTAGACTACTTAATAATCCTTGATTTTTATTTGATACGATAACATTCATAAATTAACCTCTTTCTTATTTTCTTTTTATTATTTTGGCTTCGCCACTTATCATCCACGTACCATATACTGGTTCTTCTGAATTTTGGTCTTTGCCTCCTAGGGCTAGGAGCATATTTAAGCCACCAAGATTCCAGTCAGCATAGGTTTTTACTTGATAATAGTTTACATTATTATTACTTTTCGTGGTATCTTTTGTGATAATTACTCCGTTACAACAGTAACTTGTTGATACGTCGTTGTTACCTACAAGTCCGTTACCGTTTTTACAAGTTTTATTGTATTGTTTATTGGTAATTATTTGTGATAATTGACCTTCACAGTCAATATTTTTAATGTCTAATATTTCATTTTTTTCAAGATAATCGATGACACTATTTTTTAATCTAAATGCTTTGGCGTAGTTTAATGATACGGCTGAAAACATTATGTATATGAATATAAATACTAAAAATAGTCTTATCATAAATTCGCCACCAAAAGCATCTCTCATTTATATCACCTAATTTCTTACTATTAATCTTGTTTCTCCAGATATTATCCAATTGCCATACATTACTGGTTGACTGTTATTGTTACCATTTAGTTCAAATAATAAATTTAGGGCTTTAAACTGCCAACCAAAACTTGTTTGAACTTTATAATAAACTCCAGAAACGTTTTTTTGAGTATCTGGTGTTACTTCATTTGTTATACGAATTCCTCTACTGCAATAAACTTCTTTGGTGTCGTTTGTACATTTTACATTTCCGTAGTAACTCATTCCTTTAATTAGTTCATTGTCAATAAATTCTTCCATAGCACTTTTTATGTAGGCGGGGGTGTTACTTTCTAAAATTATCTCGTTAGTTTCTAGATAATCAATTATTTTATTTTTTACTTTAAAAGCCTTGGCATAGTTTAATGCTAAAGCAATAAAACATACATATATTAGTATAAATACTAAAAATAATTTTATCATAAATGCACCACCAAAAGCATCTCTCATTGGTAATCACCCTCTTTACTATTATTCCTACAAAAATATATTATTGACAAGTTCCATTTACCATAGTAGTTCCTTCAGGGCAAGTTACATTTGAACCCCATAAACTTCCTATTTTATTTCTTATTTGTGGCCAAAACGCTACTAAAATACCTCCGATTACTGCAATAGCTACTAATGTTATTACTGTCATTGAAACTTCTCCTGTTGCTTCTTTCATCCGTTTCACCTCCCTCACTATATTTGATTTAATTATAACACGTATTTTGGTATTTTTCTATTATTTACTAATTTTTTTATATTTATTAGGCACCAAGCATTGAGAATGATGCGATTAACATAATGATTAGGGCTGCTCCACCGGTGCATACTAACATTTTCATAGTTTGACTTTCCATAGTGTTTAAGCGGGCTTTATATTTTTGTTCTCTGGCTTTCAATTGAAGAGATGAGACTGTTTTAGAGAATGATAGCATTTGTTCGTGCTTTTTGTCTTGTTCTCCTAAGCTTAAACGGTATAATAATCTCATCATACGCATTGAATCTCTTACTGGATATTGGTTTGCAAAATCCATATATGGGTCTACGGTAGAATCTCCGGCATCTATTTTAGCTACTAATTCTCTTAATCCTGGTTTAAATACTTCTGGAGCATCATCAATTGATCTGGCTAATGCTACAGGTACCGTGTAGTGTTGAACTAGTATTTCTAGGCTTTTTAAGTAATATGGTAATAATGAGTCAATGGTATTTAAATGTTTTTTGTAAAATTTTTTTAAATCAAAATATTGAATTTTGAAAACGATATATCCGATTATTACGGCTAATAAGATGTAGAGTATTTTTAGATTAGCTATGAAGATGAAAAGGACTAGTATCATAGCTATTAAGCCTTTCATTACTCTTTTTCTAAAAACTTGGGAAACATCGTAGACTCTTTCGCCATATTTTGCTCTTAATAAAAATTCATAATCTTTTTCTTGGAGCATTTCAAACATACCTTTGTTTTCTCCAAAAAATTTACTGGTACTAATTGAACCGTTATAAATTAATAGAAAGAAAACAATTACTCCAACTAATAATATTTCTATATACATTATTCAGCCCCCACATTCTCATTGTAGTATTTTTCTCCTTTAAGTAAGAAGTAACTGTTTATAATGACTACTAGATGGACTAAAATTTTCATAATAGTATCATCCAACATATTGATATATTCATCAACTCCTAGTATTAATTGGATTAGCATTATTAGAGTATATAGAATTAATCCAAATATTAGGAATTGGCTATGAAATTGTTTTCTATCACTCCTGTCACGATATACTCCTTCAACAAGAATATCGATATCATTTAGCATATTGTCAAATGTTTCTTCAGTGTTTTTAGCACCTTCTTTGGTTACTTGAAGGAATAGTTGATGCATATTTTTTACCATATAATATGGATATTTGGAATTCATATAATTAATTGAATCAGCTACATCGCCTTTTTCGTATGATAAGGCTATCATTGTTTTGACATCAGATAAAACAGGATCTTCAAGAACTCCGGATTCTACTACTCCTTCTAATGATTTTACGAATGATTGGGTAGTAGCAAACTCCATTATTGTATTAGTGGTATATACTTGTACTTGTTCAAAGATAAACTCACTATATTGTCGTTTGCATCTTAAATATGCAAGATATGGAATTATGGATACAGCAATGATGGCATAGACGATGGCGACAATTAAATTATAAAAATATAAGTATCCAATTGCTCCGGCAATACCAGCAAATAGAACTACTTGAATAGTATATTGTCTTGGTGTATATTCTAATCCTAGTTCTTTTATTTTTTCACGCATTGCTTTATAGGAATATGGAGCATATTGATCATAGGCAACTGTGGCTTGTTCTTTTACAAATTTATAAATTCCTTCTCCTGAACTGTTTCTATATGTCATAACAAAGATAAGGATAATACCTATTAATATAAATTCCATTTAATCACCTACTTTCTTATTGATTGTTAATATTTGATATTTGATTGTTGTATATTTGATTGGGGTTTGTTTGATTAACATTAATTGGTTGTTGAATAACTACTGGTCTTTGGATGGTACCTCTTGGTGGGAAGTTATTCATTTGATTGTTAGAGTTACCGGGAATAGATGGTTCTTGATTTATTGGGGAAGAAACTATTCTAGAGGAATTATTTATATTTTGACTATATATTGGTTTAGTATTAATTGGAAGTGGTTGATTCATTAAATTGGTTTTATGGGGAACATCTGGAGTCATTTGATTTAATGAATTATCAATTTTATAGTCTTTTTCTTCTTCCATTGGTTTAAATTCTTCTTTTACCAATATATCTGGTTGCATAATTAAGCCTTGGCTTTCTAAATAATCAAGGAGATATTTTGTAGGATTATGCAACGTTACACGACCATCTGGAGTCTTTTTAAATAGTATGTTACTTTTAGGAACGTTGTCTTCGGTAACATAAAATTCGACGACTTCTGATATTTCACGGTGAAATTTTTGCCTTTCTTTACTGTAATAGCCTTTTATGTGTACTCCTAATTGAACGTATCTATGAATACTTCTTAGGAACTGTTCTAGATCAATATTACTTTCTAGTAGACTGTATAATCTATTGGGAATTGATGAGGCTTTGTCAGCGTGTATTGTTGAAAGAATGTTATGTCCTGAGGAAATGGAGTTTCTGACTGCCATTACTGCTTCAGCACTTCTTACCTCGGATAATAATATCCAACGAGGATTTTGTCGCATACAGGTTACTAATACATCTGAGTAACTTGCAATGTTATTTGTTTTCATAGCAACAATATCTCGTTTAGGGAATATTTTATCTAGGTGCAATTCTAGAGTATCTTCGATGGTTATTATTTTTTCATTTTCTTTGGTATGAGCTGCAAGATATTTAATGAATTCTGTTTTTCCAGAACCAGTTTCGCCACTTACTAGAATGTTGCAGTGTCCTTCGACGCATTTCATTAGGAAATCGTGAATATCTAGACGTATATAATCGTCAGCAATTATTTTATCTTTTTCAAGTCTAATTTTGGCTGGGGTTTTACGTACTAGAAGAGCAATGCCGTTACGTGCAATGGAGTCGTGAACAAAGTTAAGTCTTAGTTCGGCACTTTCAGCATCTAGGAAGGGGTTAGCCATATTAAATGATTTTCCCATAGTATTAGCACATTGAAAAGCTATTTTCTCTACGAGAGTATTATCAATACCGGTGTTCTCTACGCGATAGACTCCTTTTGAAAGTGTCTTTAGCCAAACTTGTCCACCATTACTATAAGATATATCGGTAACATCATCATTATTTAAAAATTGTTGTAATGGTCCAAAATCGACTTGTTGAAATTGTGTTTCCATCTTTATCCCTTCCTTTATTCTTTTTATTTATTTGTTAATCGTTAGTTTTTTGGTTTTGTTTATCTTTTTTTTCTTTTTTTAATTGTTCCATTTCGTTGATTAAGGCATCATATAAATCTTTTTGATCATCAATAGTAGCTATTTTGCTTGTAACAAAATCATAGAAATAATCACTTGATACTTCGGTAGCCATTGGATCAGTATCTTGATATTTTACAGTATTTGGTACTAAAACAATTTCTATTTCATATTTACTATAGTAGTCTTCAACATAATTTAATGATGAGTATAATAAGTATTTAGCTTCGGGCAATGCAAAGTAAATGTTTGATGGTACTCTTATTTCTTCAGTAGTTTCAAAGACATTTTTTCCAGATGAGTCTTTAACTGCTAATACTTCTACTTTTTCAAGTAGTTCACCATAAACAACTTTATTATTGTCATTAACTAGTTTTACATATACATCAACAAGATTTCCTGGCATAATTGAGTTTCCATAGGTACTTTCAGTGTTAACTTTAAAGCTTACTAGTCTTTCACCTTCATTGATGTTATATAGCATTGAGTCTGGTAAATTTTCTTCACTTACTAATAAGTCTGTGTAGAAGATACTACCACTTGCTATCATAGTATTGTAATTGCTATATTTTCCAACGATGTCGTTATAATTTTTATAGTATGTTCCTAGTATAAATGATGCAGGAACACTTGTTTTAGAAACCATTTCAGCAGTAATTAGAGTTTTTGGTTGAATAGTTTGATTAGCATAGTATACTTCAACTAGTGCTGTTTTTTTATTGATTCTCATAGTATATCCAGCATATAAAATTACTAAGCAAGCTAATACTCCTAAAATTGTTACAGTGTTTTTATTTTTTAAGAATTTTTGTAAACCTTTCATTTCTTTCCTTCCTCTCTTTTTATTTATAACCATCCAAGATGGCGGTTATTTCGTTAATTATTTGGACTTGGGTTGCTTCAGTAGCAACTCCTCCGTTAAATGAATTATAGATGTTATATGAATTGGTTAAATCCATAATCCTTAGGCTTACTTTAGCAGGTGATTCACTGATTTCATAAAATTCGACGCTATAATTTCCTTGACCAAAAGTTGATGTTTCAGTAAATCTACGAGTAAAGTTTTCAACAAATTTTTCTTGACTTATTTTAATTTGTCCTGTTAAGCGATAATAGGCAACGTCAACAGCTTCGACCATTGCTGACTCGGTAGCATCTTTTAGAGTGTAATAATCTTGTTCGTTACTAACGGTTATTTCATTGAATAACAGGATTATTAATAATCCGAAAAGTCCGATGATAATCATTCCAACGGATGCGAAGGACCATTTCATTAATTACCACATCCTTTCCAAGTATTATTGGCAGGTCCACATCCAAGGCTGTAGTAATTTTGATTAGTTATTCTTTTGACGTAGCCTTGTTTGATAAATCCGCTTTGCCCACTAGAGAACATTCCGTTCCAACTGGTATATGGATTTGATGAGGTGTACTTTCTTACCTCGGTGGCATTTATGTTGGTGGCTTCATAAGTTCTGGTATTAAATGAACTCATTATATTTGGACTTTCGATATTTTTAGTATATGTGCCATTTTGATAGTTGGCTTGATACCAATCATACCAATAACTATTTTCGTCTAGGCCATTAGGAAAGGGATTTTTATAGTCTATTTGACGGTAGTAAAAGTTAAATCCTTTAAATTTTATCTGGCCATTTTCGGTTTCTTCATTATAAAATTTTTGCTTTAATGGTAATTTTATATTGATAGTAAGATAACAACCTTTTCCTTCGATCTTTTTATAATCACTTTTGGCTTTAATACATTCCTCAGTTGTGCATCCTAGAGCATCTCCGTTAAATTTTTGACTGAGATCGATTGGTCTTATTAATGAAGTATAATTTGTATCTTTAGTATTGGTTGAATTGTTATGAGTTATTACATATAAACATTCATTGACGGTTATTGGGGAACCAGCAGGCATTAAACTTATTTCTACACTTTTATCACTTTTAGATGATAATGGTGTAAAATAATTCCAAGTTCCTGATTTTGTAGGAACAGATTCAATTTCATCACTATTACATTCATCTTTATAAGTAACTAAGGCTGTTTTTTTGTTTAAACAAGCTTTTTTAAGTGAATAATAGTATTTGCAAGTTGCTGATTCTTTCCATAAATTTCCTTGAAGTTTACAGTTTGATCCGCTTCCTGTTACGGTATACGATGTAGTATTTGCATTAATAGGTTTCCCTTTTAATTCTTCTTCAGTATAATTACTATTTGGTAAACTTAGTTTAAATGAGCTACCTTTTCTTTTTTCAGCTTCGGTTTTTGCTTTATTAATAGCAGATTGTTTACACTTTTCATAGTATTCGCCACTGGTTATTGTGTTCGGTTTTTCCTCTGTTATGGAAGTACATAATTCTTTAGAGAGAATACATTTTGGGCCATTTGTTTTTGGGCACTTATTTTTTCCATTTGTGGTTCTTGAAGAACATTTTGCTGGGCTGACCGCTAAAAAGTTAATGCTATTAAATAGAATTGGTGGTTTAATTATAGATTTATAAAGGCATCGACAAGTTTCTTTTTCAATCTTGATATATTCTTTAGCAGTTACCTCTACTACTTGATATCCAATAGTTTTTTCTTCTTTTATACTAAATCCTATCGGTGTACCAGCAATAATACGATCTTCTTCGGAAACGTTTAGACTGTTTTCCATTATTGACTCACCATTATTGTAGCCGTTAATAGTGATACTTGTTTTTACACTAGTATTATATTTATAACTACAGGTGTATTCAGTGTCTCCACTTTTTCCAATAACATGCTCCGGTACTGTAATTGGTTCGTTAGTGGTGGCATTGGTGCCATCACTTGTATCAGCAAAACTACCACCACTCCATGCATATACACTAGGTATAGGCATAATTATAGTATTAGTTAGAGTCAAGGCGAGAAGGAATGCTTTATTTCTTTTTTTCATTCTAACCACCTACTCTTTCTTGATGACTTGATGGTCATAATAATTGTTATTATTAAAAGAATAATAAAGATTGTTACAACAATGATAGTAGCTAAATTGTCTTCAAGAAATTTTTTTATATTGTTTATTACTTCATTTGATTTGTTATCTTCTTGTTTACTTGACTTTTTTATAGTTAATTGCTTTTTGTAATTGACTATTCTTGATTCGAATGTTTCTCTGTCTAAATCTTTTTCATAAGTAGGATCACATAAGTAGAAATCTTCAAGGCCTTCACATAGGGGATCTTCAGAGTAAGTATTATATTTTGGTAAGTGAAGATTTATTGTTTTTAGGGTGTCATCACAGGTTTTTGTTTTGCCAATGATATCAATTACATAGTCTCCAGATAGAAAATCTGGACACTTAGCAATAGTCTTATTGTCGCTGGTAGTACATTTTAAAGAAGAAGCATCTTCAACTTCTATGGTATAACCAAATTTATCATTATTAGGGTTATTAAAATATAGGGTGTATGTTTTGTTTTTTTGGTTAAACTCATATGTTACTTTGTAGTCATCTTTTATCCTTTTAAATTCGTTTAATTCATTGGTACTGCAAGCGGCATAAACGCTATCTAAACATAAGAAAAATAATAATCCAAATAACATAAAATACTTCGTTTTTTGCATATTACCTCCTTTGTCTAGTTTCCTACTATTTTGAGTATATCATAAATTGGCAAGAAAAAAAAGACTTTTTTGTCTTTTTAAAGATATTTATTTGGCTCCTCACTTGTAAAAGTAACTTCCACCATACAATGGAATTTAAGTTTACAATTGAGCTATTTATTTGGCTTTTTAAAGATGATAAGTTAAATTTAGAGGAGTATATTTGTTATGGATATTATTTTTAATTTTGGGTTTATTTTTTTATAATTATGATTTATCTTTTTATTGATATATTCTATCATTAATTTCTTTTAGTTAGTAGTGGTGCTTTCTTAGTTTTAGGTATTTTTGGTAGCAAAATATTTTTTAATGCTATAAAGAAGATTATCAACAATTATATCTTGATATTTTTCGTGAGTTAAGCGATATCTATCATCAGGATTTGATAAGAATCCTACTTCAATTAATACTCCAGGAGGATCTATATTACGATACATATAGTAGGTATTGTTTTGCTTGGGTGGTCTTACACTGTAACTTTTTTCTTTTAGATATTTAGTTAGTTTTTCGGCTATATCTTTATTGTTTTTATTTCTGGTAGTATAAAATATTTGTGTTCCTTTCCATTTGGTGTTGGCAATATAATTTTGATGAATTGAAATGTATAAATCTGGTTTCGTTTTATTAATTAAGTATGCCCTACTAATGAGATCACTTCTTTTACGATGTTTATTTTTTACTGATAAATCCGTATCTTTTTCACGTGTTAAATAAACGGTAGCACCTTCATTGGTTAAGGCTGTTTTTAGTTTTTGACAGATAACTAGGTTAATATCTTTTTCTAAAATTTTTTTATAAGTTGTACCGCTATCAATACCACCATGTCCTGGATCTAGATAAATGGTTTTTCCTTCTAGAGTGTTAGTCTCTATATTAGCATAGGCTTTAGAGATAGAAAAGATGGTAATTAGTAAACATAAAAATATTATTATTTTTTCTTTATTCATACTTAAGTATATGAATTATTTATAATTAAAGACTTGTTTTTATATTTATATTAAATTTATGTAGATGAGAGGCCTTTTATTTTTATAGATATTGTGATAGAATTAGTTAGAAATTTGGTGATATTATGGAAAAAATTGAATTATTGGCTCCGGCTGGTAATATGGAGTGTTTAATAGCAGCAATCCAAGCTGGATGTGATGCAGTGTATTTGGGAGGAAATCTTTTTGGGGCAAGAGCTTTTTCTTTAAATTTTAGTGATGAAGAATTAGTTGCAGCGATTGAATATGCTCATCTATATGGAGTTAAAATTTATGTAACAGTTAATACTTTGATATATGAGGATGAGGTAGAAACTTTTTTAAGTTATGTGGAGTTTTTGCATAAGAATAATGTTGATGCAGTTATTATTCAAGATTTGGGAATGTTTGATTTAGTTAGAAAAACTTTTCCTAATTTAGAGATTCACGCTTCAACACAAATGCATATTCATAATTTGGATGGTGTGCAGTTAATGGAAAAACTTGGAGTTAAGAGGGTTGTTTTAGCTAGAGAGACTAGTATTGATAAGATTAAAGAGATTAAAAATAATAGTAATGTGGAATTAGAAATATTTATTCACGGGGCTTTATGTATTAGTTACTCTGGTCAATGTCTTATGAGTAGTCTTATTGGGGGAAGAAGTGGAAATAGAGGGACTTGTGCTGGTAGTTGTAGACTTAAATATGATGTTATTGATAGTTCTTCTAGAAAAATTAATACGGGAGCATATCCACTTAGTACGAAGGATTTAAATGGTATTTCAGGGGTTGGTCAATTGATTGATATTGGAGTACGTAGTTTAAAAATTGAAGGAAGAATGAAGTCTAAGGAATATGTTTATATGGTTGTTAGTTTATATAGACAGGCAATAGATAGTTATTATAATAAGGGAAAAGTTTCTTTTGATGAAGATGATTTATTAAAACTTAAAAAAATATTTAATAGAAATTATACGAAGGGATTTTTATTTAATACTTTTAATAATGATATAATTAATGGTTATAGACCTAATCATATGGGAGTTGATATAGGGACTGTTACTAAATATGAAAAGGGAAAAGCTTTTATTAAGTTAACAGGAAATATAAGTATAGGGAGTGGGCTTAGAGTAATTGGTGAAGATCACGATGTGGGAATTATTGTTAATGATTTTTATGTTAATAATAAATTAGTAAAGTCTGCTAAAGCTGGGCAAATAATTGAAATTAAAGTATTAGGAAAAGTTAAGGCAAATGATAGAGTTGTGATTACTTTAGATAAGGAAATTTGTACAGAAATTGATGGAAAGATAAAATTAAACTCTAGGAAAGTTTTAATAGATGGTAGTTTTGTTGCAAAACTCGGGGAGAAAGTCTCTTTAACAATAAGTGATGGGAGACATTTTGTTAAGGTAGAAGGAGCTATTTGTGATGGTGCTAGAAAAACTGCTACTTTAAAGGATGAAGTGATAGTTAAGTTAAATAAGTTGGGGGATTCTGTTTATAGTTATAAGAATCTTAGTGTTCAGATGGATGCTAATATCTTTATTCCTTTAAAAGAAATTAATAATCTTAGACAGGAAGGGATACGTTTGTTAAATGAAGCGAGACTCTATAAGATTGAATTTAAGAGGAAGAAATATGAAATTATGGTTAGTGATTATAAGCAAGAGAGATTGCGTAGTTGTTTAATTACTGAGAATAGTTTATATGATAAGGTAATTGGTAAATATGATATTGTGTATTCAGAGGATGCATATCCTGGAACTATCATTAAATTACCTAGAGTAATTGATAAGTATGAAGATTATGATAAAGAAGTAATGGTATCTGAAATTGGAGCTTTTAATAAGCTTAAAAATGTTGATACAGATTTTTCTTTAAATGTTACTAATTCTTATACACTTGCTTTCTTACATTCTTTGGGAGCTAAGAGAGTATGTTTATCCTATGAACTTAATGATATTCAGATAAAGGAAATACTTAATAACTATGTTGGAAGATATGGGGTAAGGCCAAATGTAGAGTTAATTGTTTCAGGATATGAAGAAGTAATGATTTCTAAATTTAGTTTGAATAAGTATTATAATAATGATAATATTAAGTTAAGAGATAGTTTTGGTAATCTATATAGAGTTAGAACAAAGAATGATTTAATGTATATATATAATTATAGAAAAAGGGATAATTATAAGGATGAATACTATAAGATGGGGATTAATGTGTTAAGGGATAATATTTAGTTATATGTTAAAAGATATCATTTGGGGATTAAATGATATCTTTTAACTTATTTAGAATATATTTTTATTTGTTTATTGGAATCAATTGTTAAGAGAAGAATGTTTTCTCTTTTTTTACCTAAAATTTTTAATTCGTGATTAAGCCATTTTTCAGTAATATTGGCATTTTTTAAGTTTTCTTTTATTAATTCACTATCAATAATTATATTATATACGAGGCCTTTATTTTGGGGATTTAATCCGAGATCTTTTTTAGTAGCAGGTTTTTCTTTTTCTTTTTGTTCAAAACTTATTTTGCCATTTGGTTCTAGGATAGCAGTATTTATTTCATCTAAATTAAAGTACCCCATTAGTCTGGCTTCGGTTTCTAAGATATTGATTGTTATTTTGTTTTTGCGAAGGCTTTCACGATTAATTTTACCATCTTGGATGAGGAGTTCTTCTTTGCCATTTAAAATATTTCTTAAGGTATAACCTTTTAAACTTAGGGAGGAAATGACAATGGAGGTAATAACATAAATGAGAATGCAGATAATGCCTGCTAAAAGATTTTTTTCTATATCAAGAGAGATATCGGCGACAATAGATCCTAAAGTGATGCCGGTAATATAGTCAAACATATTCATTTGAGATACTTGTTTTTTTCCCATTAGTTTAAAGAGGAAGAAAAGTATTATTAAAACAAGAATGGTTCTGGTAATTACGGTTATTATGTCTTTCATATTTTCACCACTTATATTATTTTCAAATTAATAATATTTATGTATTAGAAAATAGCAGATATGGTATATTCTAAATAAGGAATATATATTATCTGCTATAGCTATTTTTATTTATTTTAGTAGTTCTTCTAATATTTTTTTCTCTTCGGCTAATTTTTTTCTATCAGCGTTTACAATATTCTCTGGAGCTTTGGAAACATAATTTATATTAGAAAGTAATTTTTCTCTTCGGGCAATTGATTCTTTTAAAGTATTAATTTGTTTTTCTTTGATATTTTTATCTTCAGGGGTTTCTATTTTTTCAAAAAAGATAGTAGCTTTATAATTATTTGATAGAACTTTATATGATTTTATAGTTAATGGCTCTTTTATTAGATTATCATTTATTTTTAACATATTAACAATAAGAGTGATGTCTTCATTGTTATCAAACATTACTTTCATATCTTTTGTTATGTTATTTTCAACTTTTGTATTTCTAAAGTTTTTTATGAATAATACTTGATCATCTACGAGTTTTTCTTCTTCAAGAAAGATATAATCTTTATTGTATTTAGGATAATCACAAATCATTAAATCTTCTTTTTCTTTTGTTGGTAACATAGAATAGATCTCGGCGGTGACGAATGGCATAAATGGTTGTAGTAATTTTAGTATTCCTGTTAGAATATAACATAGAGTTGATTTTGTTGAGATAGATGGTAAGGAATATTTAGACATTTCTATATAGTTATCACAGAAGCTACTCCATACGAAATCATATATGGTTGCACCAGCGTTGTTAAATTCATATTTATCCATAAACTTCTTTACAGTATGAAGGCATTTTTGGTATTTAGTTAAAATCCATTTGTCTTCATTATTTAGTTCTTCTAATTTTATTTCTTGAAGGTCTTCAATGTTTGATAAAACAAATCTAGCGGCATTCCATATTTTATTGATATAATTCCAGGTGGATTTTATTTTATCTTCATCAAAACGCATATCTGTTCCCGGAGCAACATCGGTTGCTAAGTAGTATCTTAGGGCGTCTGCTCCATAGAGATTGATCATATCAAAAGGATCTATTCCATTACCTAGACTTTTACTAAATTTTCGACCTTGTTTGTCACGGATTAAGCCGTGGATGAGGCAATCATTAAATGGTCTTTTTCCTAGTATTTTTTCTCCTTGGAAAGTCATACGATTAACCCAAAAAGGAATAATGTCGTATCCAGTTACAAGGCAGGAATTAGGATAATATCTTTTTAGAAGATCACTGTTTTGAGGCCATCCGAGAGTGGCAAATGGCCATAGGGCTGATGAAAACCAAGTATCAAGAACATCTTCATCTTGAATCCAACCGGATTCTTTTGGCGGAGTTAATCCTACATATACTTTATCATCTTTATACCAAGCTGGGATGCGGTGACCCCACCATAATTGTCTAGATATACACCAATCGTATGTAATTTCCATCCAGTGATTCATAGTCTTTTCATATCTAGGAGGAATAAAGTTAACTTTCTCATCTTTTTTTTGCTGAGTTTCTAATACTTTGTCGGCAAGAGGGCGCATTTTTACAAACCATTGTTTTTTTAACATTGGTTCTACCATAACGCCAGTTCTTTCACTATGCCCTACTTCGTGGGTTAATGGTTCAATTTCTATAAGTAGACCTTCTTTTTTTAAGTCTTCAACAACCGCGGTTCTAGCTGTTTCTCTACTCATTTTACGATACTTTAATGGAACGTTGTCATTTAGGGTAGCATCATCATTCATAATAACAATCATTTCTAAATTATGTCTATTACCTACTTCAAAGTCATTAGGATCGTGAGCTGGGGTAATTTTAACGCAACCACTACCTTTAGTTATATCGGCATGTTCATCTCCAATAATAGGAATTAGTTTGTTTACAATTGGAAGAAGAACTTTTTTTCCAATTAAATCTTTATATCTATCATCTTCTGGATTAACTGCTACGGCAACATCTCCAAAAAGAGTTTCTGGTCTTGTGGTAGCAACATCTAGGAAGTTTTTTTGGTCTTCTAGAAAATATTTTATGTGATAAAAAGCGCTTTTTTCTTCACTATAAATTACTTCTTCATTACTTAAGGCAGTCATAGCCACTGGATCCCAGTTGATTATTTTTTCACCACGATAAATTAACCCTTGGTTATAGTAATCAACAAAAACTTTTTTTACGGCTTCGGACATTCCTTCATCTAGGGTAAATCTTTCTTTAGAGTAATCTAGAGATATGCCTAATTTGGCCCATTGTTCACGAATTATATTAGCATGTTCATTGGTCCAATCCCAGCAGGATTTTAAAAAATTATCTCTACCATAAGTGTACTTGTTAATTCCGGCATCTTTTAGACGTTTAACAACTTTGGCTTCGGTAGCGATAGCTGCGTGATCCATTCCTGGTAGCCATAAGGTATCATACCCTTCCATTTTTTTGTAACGAATAATGATGTCTTGTAAGGTTACATCTAAGGCGTGTCCTAAGTGAAGAACTCCAGTTACATTTGGTGGTGGTAAAACAATACAAAAAGGTGGTTTATTTGATTTTTCATCACATTTAAAATATTCTTTGTTTTTCCATTTTTCATATTTTCCATTTTCTACTAATTCGTGATTGTATTTAGTTTCTAACATTTTCATCAATCCTTTCATCAACATATTTGTTTATATGATCAAAATATTTTTTAAATTTTGATTTGTTTTTAATGGGGGCATATATTTTTTCTATGATTTGATGGTCTTTTAAATATCTGTATGAATATGTGTAATTTAGATCAAAAATCATAGCTAAGTATAAGATTATTGTTTCGTTTTTGTTTGTCGTATAATGATAATCTATGGGTTTATTTTCAAAAAATAATTTAGATACTGTTTGACTGATGGAGCATTCTTCATCTTTTAAGGAAGCGGTAGAAATACCCATTTGAAGGATATCTAGTTTGTCAGCATCTCTAATTATCTTGCAATGGAGGTCGTTTGACTTTTTTAAGTCTTTGGGATAGGTATATTTATTATGGTATTTTATAGCATCATAAATTATATCGTAGTAAATTTCTTTTGAGTAGTATTTTTTTATTTCATATTCCTTAAAAAGTCTTAAAATTGCTAAGTCTCCGTGATCTATTGATAGAGTATCATTATATGTATGAAATTTATCCCACTGTTCAAATCTAGAGTAATCGTGGAGTAATCCGATGATGGAGGCTAATTCAATATCTATACTGGATAATTTATTATCTAGGGCAATTTGTCTTGAGATATCCATTACTCTTAATGAGTGATAGTATTTTTTAGCTATTTCTTCATCTAGAATATCATAGGTATATACGTATTTGGTAAATTGTTCTTTTAATGCATTAATATCCATATTATCACCTTTTATCTTTATGTTCTTTTAAAAAAAAGTCTATAATGAAAGGGCGAATTACTCGTGGTACCACCTTTCTTATAGACTTGTCTATCACTTATTACTTTAACGGGTGTCCGTTATATCTTACTTAAATTCAGATATAAAACTCACAAGCTACCTTCGGATAAATAAATTATTAGTTTACACCAAACACTAATTCTCTTTAAATTTATGTTATCTTACTCCTCTTGATCGCGGTTTTTAAATATGTATTCAATATTATATCATATTATTTTTATTTTGCAACTTTTATTTTTCTATTTTCTTTTTAATATAATTTTTTAAGACTAATTCAATTTGTTTAAAAAATTTTTCTATTTTTTTATCTTCAAAAATCAAAGAATTAGTTATTTTTTCAATGTACTCTTTTTCTTGAACAATTGAATAACTTGATTTATAGTTTAGGGCAAATAGATTAGATAATACGATTAGGATGTTATCGGCATTGTTGTCGGATACTTTATTTTCTATTTGTCTAAATAATTTGAAGTCGTTATATACGAGAGTACTAGGATATGTATCAATACGGTTATCAATATATGGATAATTTATAACCATACGTAGTTCTTCTAATTTGTGGACATCTTTCATAATATTACATATACAGATAGTTTTATCATCTATGTTTTTAGGAAGGCCATCTTTATTGTGACAAAAAATTCCTAATTTAATTAAATTGTCATACTTAGTTTCATTAGTTATTTTTCTAATTAACCCATCTTCAAATAGTATTTCAATTGATTTCATAGTGCTATCTTGTTCAACATTATCTAAATAATTATAGTTTTTTTGTTCAAAGTTACCGATATCGTGAAATAAAGCAATTAGTTCGATGACAACGATTTCTTCTTCAGTAAAGATATTCATTTCACTAGCTATTATTTTTGCTAAATCCATTGATTTTAGAGAATGAAAATACTTGGCTTTAGACCAGGTGTTGTTCATATCTATTTTCTTTATATATTCTTCAAAATATCTTAATAATCTACTACTTTTCATATGTTACCTTTCTGATATGGATATCTATTTTGTTATTGATAAAATTCTATATGTATAATTAGTATATAACAATTACTAATATTTTTCAATATTTTTAGATAATAGTTTTTACTTTTTTATTGGTAATATTTGGTAATATTCCTACCAATTATGGTAATATTTTGATAATGAGTTAATTTATATCTTTCCTTTTATTATAATTAACTGTAGTGGAGGTAAATCATGGATTTAGGAAGTAAAATTAAAAACATCAGATATAACAATAATGTTAGTCAAGAAGAAATGTCTAAGATATTAAAAATTAATAGAAATTACTTATCCAGAATTGAAACTAATAAGTCTTTACCGACCGCTGAAGTATTGACGAGGTTGGCTGAAACTTTTAGTGTTAGTATTGATTCTTTACTCGGGGTTAATCTTGATGGTAAAGAGGGAGAAGTGGCTAAATTAAATAAGATTAAGAAAGTAAATCAATATTGTTCTTGTCTTTCTAATTCAGAACTAGACTTTGTTATTAATATGTTGTGTGTGATGACAAATAATGCTAGAGGAAAACTAAATCAATAATATTTGTAGTTTACAATTAATATTTGTAAACTTTTTTTATCAAGATATTTATGTTTGCTAAAGTATGGTATAATTTTGGTGGAGGGATAGTTATGATATATGTTAAGGATATTGTAAATATTTGTAAAGGAGAACTTATCTCTGGGGATGAGAATATTGTTTGTATAAATTTTACTAAGGATACGAGAAATTGTTATGATGGAGATGTTTACTTTGGTATTAGAGGAGAAAACTTTGATGGGAATTCTTTTTATAAGGAGGCTTTTTTAAAGGGTGCTAAGGTATGCGTTTTAGATAATATAGAAGTAATTGATCGAGATTATATTAGGGACAAAACGGTGGTGTTGGTTAGTGATTCAGTTAAAGCTTTGCAAGATATTGCTAAATATAAAAGGGAATTATATGATATTCCGGTAGTAGGAATTACTGGTAGTACAGGAAAAACTTCGGTTAAGGATATGATTTATAAAATCCTTAGTAAAAAATATAAGGTATTGGCGACGGAAGGAAATTTTAATAATGAGATTGGTCTTCCTTTAACAATTCTTAAACTTAAAGATGAGGAATGTTTAGTATTAGAAATGGGGATGAATCATTTTAAGGAAATGCACGATTTATCTAATATTGCTAAGCCTAATGTTGCGGTTATTACTAATATTGGAACATCCCATATTGGAAATCTTGGTAGTAGAGAAAATATTCTTAAGGCAAAATTAGAAATATTGGATGGAATGGTTGATGGAACTTTAATTATTAATAATGATAATGACTTGCTTAGAACAGTTAAGTATGATAATTTAATAACAGTTGGAATAGATAAAAAAAGTGATTATATGGTTCACGATTTAAAAGAGGGAGTATTTAGTTCTGAATTTTATATTAATGATAGATATATAACTATACCTGTTGGTAGTAGAGCTTATGTTTATAATGCTTTATTGGCTTATGCAGTAGGAAAAAAACTTGGAGTTAGTGATGATGATATTGTAGATGCTTTAAAGGAATTTAAATTAACTCCTCATAGATTAGAGGTGTTAAGAAAAGATAATGTTACAATTATTGATGATACGTATAATGCTAGTTTAGATTCGGTTAAAAATGCTTTATCAATGCTTAGCAAGGTGGATGGGAGAAAGGTTTTTATATTTGCTGATATACTGGAAACGGATAATTTTTCAGCAGATATTCATAAAAGTATTGGTAAGGAGTGTGTAGATAAGAATATTGATGTAGTTATTTGTGTTGGAAAGCTTGCTAGATATACTTATGATATCGTTAAGGATAGGAATATTGATAGTTATTATTTTCATAATAATCAAGAGTTGTTAGAAAAGATTGAGACAATTATTAAAGATGGAGATACAATCTTAGTAAAGGGTTCTCATAGTATGAATTTAATTGAGGTAGTTAATTATTTAATTAAATAGTTTGAGAATATAATATTAATAGCATATTTTCAATAAGAGAATATACTATTAATTTAGTTTAGTTCTTTATTTTATATAAAAATAAAAGCAATCTGTAAAAAGATTGCTTTATATATTTAGTTCGAATAGTTCGAACACTTTTTTCAATGGGACGGATTGTGGGAATCGAACCCACGCGTGTTGGAACCACAATCCAATGTGTTAACCACTTCACCAAATCCGCCAGTACGTTTGTAATTATATCAATTATATATTATTTTGTCAATGATTTTATTTAATAAAGATAATAATCGCGATTATTATCAGAATAATTCCTCCGATTGTTTTAGAATAAGATCCTATTTTTTTACCAATAATATTTCCTAAAAGAAGGCCTAAATAAGTAAAGGTTAGGCTTGATAGAGAAAAAACAGTTGATGAGAGATAATAGTTATTAGTAATAGCTTTTAGTCCTATTCCCACGGAAAGGCTGTCAATACTTACTGATAGACCAAATATTAGGAATCCCATTCTACTGATAGTTAGTGTTTCTTCTTCTTTATAATTAGAAATGATTAAATCTACTCCAATATATGCTAAGATAATGGACGCAATTAAATTAATACTAATAATATCTATTTTACTGATGATGAGACCAAAATTAAGGCCTATTAAGGGCATAATGAAATGATATAATCCAACGATGATGGATAAAAGGATTTTTTCTTCGGAAGATAATCCGGCCATACCGTATACTAGGGCTAGAGAAAAGGCATCCATACTTAAGCTTATTCCAATTAATAAAACAGTAAAAAAAGAAGACATAATATTCACCTATTAAATATTACTCTTCTTTTTTTTGTTTTAGAATATTTTATTGATTAACTCTTGAAAATATGATTTATAAGTATGGCTTTCTTCGGTATCTATAAGGCAAAAATTGGGAAATAGAACACACCAGAAGTTACTGCCACTGGCTTCACCAATAGAAATAACTAATGATTCATAATATCCTTCTTCATAAGTGATACCTTGATATTTTTTTTCAGGGAAGTAATTATTACCATAATTGACGGTATAAGGAAGTTGGTAATCGTTATCTTTAAATATTTGTTTGATATTTGTTTCAATATTTGGAATATTTGATTTAATTATACTTCTGGCATCATCTATATTGGGGGTATCTTTAGTTAAGGTATAGATATCTTTTTCTAGATATGATTTAACTTTTTCTTTGATGTTAATGTCTATAGGATCATTACTATTAGGAATAACTCTTAATCTTATAGAAGAGTCTGGTATTAATACTATTTCATTGTTTTGTTTATATAAAGCTATTATTATTAAAGCAAGAAGAATTAAAAATATTTTTCTTTTCATCTTATCACCTACTAATATATTGTTATATTTATTTTATTGTTAAACAAAAAAAGTAAATTTTTTATTTTAATTTACTTTTTGATATTAGTTATAAAGATATAGCGATCTTTATTTGACAAGTCTTTTTCAACAGTAATGTTGATATCTTTTAATTTATTTTTAGCATATTCAGTTATGGGGATTGCTTGGTTATATCCGATTTCTAATGCTAATAAATATTTTTCTTTGGTTATTAATGGGAGATTATCAATTATTTTTTTATAGAAATATAAGCCATTATCTTTAGCATATAGGGCTATATGAGGTTCATTATTTTTAACTAAATCCATTATTTCTTCTTCTTCAGAAATGTATGGGGGGTTAGAAATAATTAGATCATATTGTTTTTCTTGATAAGTTGCTATATCTTTGTTTAAAAAATTAATTTTAACATTATTATTTTGAGCATTTTTTCTGGCTATGGATAAGGCTTTATTTGAGATATCAAGGGCATCAATATTGGATTCGAGATGTTTTTTTAGGGTAATAGCAATACAACCAGATCCTGTTCCTAAATCTAGGATATCTATTTTTTGGGGGAAATATTTCTTGGCAAGAGAGATGGTTTTTTCTACAAGAAATTCTGTTTCGTATCTTGGTATTAGAACGTCTTCGTTTACTTCGATAATATTTCCATAAAAGTTTACGTTACCTACTATATATTGGATTGGTCTATTGTTAAGTAATTCTTTTTGATATTTGATGAGGTTAGTTTCATCTAGGTTGTTTTCTTTTAAATATTTTTTTAGGTATTCTAGATCAGAATTATATTTCGCTTTGTTCAAGTTCAATTCGTTGGTTTTCATTGATTAGGGCCTCAATAATTACTCCTAGTTCTCCTGTCATAATGCGATCTAGGTTCATAGATGTAAATCCAATGCGGTGATCAGTAACTCTGTTTTGGGGATAGTTATAGGTTCTTATTTTTTCTGAACGGTCACCAGTACCAATTTTGTTTTTTCTTTCGGTGGCATTGGCTTCTTCTTGTTCTCTTAACTTTAAGTCATATAATCTGGTTTTTAAGATTTTAAAGGCTTTTTCTTTGTTCTTTATTTGGCTACGTTCTGTCTGTGAGTAGACAATAATTCCGGTTGGTATATGGGTAAGGCGAACTGCTGAGTCGGTAGTGTTAACACCTTGTCCTCCACAGCCACTACTTCTGGTAATATCAATTCTTACTTCTGATTCATCTAATTCGTAGTCAAATTCTTCAGCTTCGGGCATTACTAAAACTGTAGCAGTTGAGGTGTGTACTCTACCTTGGGATTCTGTTTCAGGAACTCTTTGGACCCTGTGAGCACCAGACTCATATTTTAATTTTGAGTAGGCACCCTCCCCTTTTATCATAAATTCAATTTGAGAATATCCACCAGCGGTTCCTGGTTCTTCATTTAAAATTTCTATTTTCCAACCAAAGTTATTAATATAGTGATTATACATATCAAATAAGTCTCCGGCAAAAATGTTAGCTTCATCTCCGCCAGCGGCTCCACGTATTTCTACGATAACATTTTTCTCATCGTTAGGATCGTGTGGTAAGAGTAATATTTCTAAATCTTTTTCTATTTTTTCTTTTTCCTTTGTTAGGGTATTAATTTCTTCTTTAGCAAATTCTTGCATATCTTTATCCGTTAACATCTCTTTGGCAGTTTCAATATCAGATATAATGCTTTTATATTTTTGATACATTTCAACAGTAGTTGATAATCTTCTTTGTTCTTTGGATAGTTCAGTCATTTTTTTGATGTTACTGATGACTTCACTACTTGATAATTCTTGAGATATTTCGTCGTATCTTTTTTGAATAGCTTCTAGTCTATTTATCATAAAATATCTTCCTTTCTCTCTGGGAATAAGTATAACATAAAATAATTAAGACTGCAATTTTTTATGGATAATTTGATAATATTTGACTTATTTTTGAAGGTGGCAAAATTTTGTTTTTTGCTAAGTAAATATTGAAATGTTAACAAATGTTTGATATAATTAGGTGGGTGGTATTATGAGGGAAAGAGTTATTTTACATATTGATTGTAATAATGCTTTTTTATCATGGACTGCGGTTAATATGCTACATAATGGAAGTAAGATTGATATTCGAAATAGATATGCGGTAATTGGAGGCAAGGAATCTGAGAGAAAGGGAATTGTTTTGGCCAAGAGTAATCTTTGTAAACAAAAAGGGGTTATTACTGGTGAGACATTGTATGCTGCTAGAAGGAAATGTCCATATTTAGAGGTATATCCTCCAGAATTTAAGGTTTATAAGCAATATTCAGATGTTATGTACACTTATTTAAGTAGTTATACAGATAAGATTGAAAGATATTCGATTGATGAGTGTTTTGTGGATTTTTCTGATTTAATTAATATTTGGCCTAACCCTGTTAAAGTTGCTTATAAGATTAAGGATGATATTAAGAATAATTTTGGATTTACGGTTAATGTAGGAATTGGAAATAATAAATTGTTGGCGAAGATGGCTAGTGATTTTTCTAAGCCAGATAAGGTTCATACGTTGTTTTTATCGGAAATTAGGAAGAAAATGTGGGGGCTTGATGTTGAAGAGTTGTTTATGATAGGTAGAGCTAGTAGTAAAAAATTACATAGTTTGGGGATTAAGACAATTGGGCAATTGGCACAAACAGATATAGATTATTTGGTTCAGCATTTTAAAAGTATGGGTAAAATGATGTGGGAATATGCTAATGGGATAGATAATTCACAGGTAGAGAGTGACTATGGAAATCCAAAGAGTATATCCAATTCGATTGTTTTACCATATGATTATACTAATTTAGATGATATATATATGGTTATTAAAAAGTTATCAATGGATACGGGTAGGAAACTTAGAAGTAAGAGAATGTATGCGCCGAATGTTAATGTATGGGTAAAGTTTCATAATTTTACAAAGATTAGTAAACAGGTAACGTTAGAAAACTTAATTAATAGTGATGAAGATATTTATAAGGAAGCTATTAGTCTTTTTAATAAAATATGGAGTCCAGATGATGATAAAAAAGTTAGGGCTTTATGTGTGGGTGTTAATAATTTGACAGATGTGTATAAAATTCAATTGTCAATATTTAATCAAGTAAATGATGAAGTTAAAGAGGATGAACATTTACAAGAAGCACTTGATAAGATAAGAAAAAAATATGGCAATAATTCAATTACTTATGCTGATATGGTTAAAAAGTAATTGGCCATATTTTTTTTATTTATGTTTAACAGACTGTATAATTTTATTAGTAATGGATGTTGGATCTAGTTCAAGTAAACTAAGGATTTCATTCTTTTTTCCTTGTTCAATAAATTCATCAGGAATAGCAAATATCTTTATATTTCCTTGGTAGTTTTTTGTTTTAGCATAGGTGGTTAAATAGAAACCAAGGGAATTTATAAGAGTTTGTTCTTCGTAAATAAAGATTGATTGGTAAGTAGTTAGAATTTCATCATATAAATTGGTATCTATTGGTTTTTGATATCTGGCATTTACAATAGCTAGATCTAGAGTGTTGGCAAGGTTCTTTTTGATTATTTTAGCATTGTTTAAGAGATTACCATAAGTTATTAAAACTGCATCTTGGCCTTTTTCTAAATATTCCCATGATCCTATAGGAATTATTTGATAGTTCTTTTTTTGGTATTTTAGTCTATCTTTGGAGTATCTTATAGCAAAGGGCTTTTTAGATAAAATAGCTGTATATAGAATATTACCTGCCTCAATACTATCTTTGGGGGTAGATATTATTAGATTAGGGATGGGCATTAGAAAGGTTAGATCATATATTCCTTGATGTGTTTCACCATCTTCGCCGACTATTCCGCAACGATCTATTCCTAAAATGACGTGGGTATTCATTCTGGCAATATCGTGAAGAACTTCGTCGTATCCTCTTTGAAGAAATGTTGAATAAATCGATACGAAGGGAATTAATCCTCCAATACTCATACCGTTGGCTAAAATTAGGGCATGCTCTTCGGCAATACCAGCATCAATAAAGTTATGAGGATATAATTCTTTATATTTTAATAGTTTACTTCCTCCAGTCATTGCAGGAGTTATTACCATTAGATTGTTATTTCTTTCGGTTAATTCAATTAAATGGTTACTTATTACTTCACTCCAAGTTACTGTATCATCTTTGGCTACTAAGGGTTTACCGGTTTCTTTATTAAAAGGTCCTATTCCGTGCCACATACCAATAGTATCTTCTTCACAGGGTGGATATCCCTTCCCTTTTTTAGTTATAACGTGTATTAATACTGGCTCAGTTTCTTTTTTGGCCATTTCAAGATATGCTAACATTTCTTTATAATCGTGCCCATTTATTGGTCCATAGTATTTTAATCCTAATTCTTCAAAAAGGAAGCCTTCTTTTAAATATAGTTTTTTAAATGAGGATTTTAGGGCAGTTACGCTTTTACTTAAAGGGGATCCTATTAAAGGAATTTTATTTAGGAAGCGTTTGGTTTTATCTTTAGCATTGTGATAGGCATAATTAGATCTTATTTTGTCTAAATTATTATGAAGAGCACCAACATTTTTAGAAATACTCATTTCATTATCATTTAAAATAATTATTAGTCTGGTTTTTGTAACTCCAATATGATTAATTGCTTCATATGGAAGGCCATTGCCCATAGAACCATCACCAATAACGGCAACTATATGATAATTTTTATTTTGTTTATCTCTAGCTAAAGCCATACCTAAGGCAGCAGAAAGAGAGGTTGATGAATGTCCAGCTTCATAAGAGTCATATGGACTTTCTTTTCTTTTTTGAAAGCCAGATAAGCCATTTATTTGTCTTAAAGTGTCAAACTGTTTAGCTCTTCCTGTTAATATTTTATGAGTATAACATTGGTGAGAAACATCAAAAATTATTTTATCGCGGGGACTGTTAAAAACTTTATGAATAGCAATAGTTAGATCAGTTATACCTAAATTAGATGATAGATGTCCTCCAGTATGGGATACTTTATCAATAATAAAATTTCTAATATCACTAGATAATAATTCAAGATCTTTAATTTTCATTTTTTTCAAAAAATGAGGATTTTTAATGTTTTGAATTTCCATATTGGTCTCCTTATCTATATATATCTATTTCTGGTGTATACAAGAGTGTATTATACATAATAATATTCATTTTAGCAAGATAAGAGTGTTCTTTTTAGTTACAGTTTACAATAATTTATGATATACTTATTTATGCATAGAAAGAAGGATTAAAATGAATGAGTTTATTATTTCAGAAATTGCAAAGGAATTAAATATTAAAGTTAATCAAGTAGAAGTGGTATTAAAATTACTGGAAGATGGTAATACTATTCCATTTATTGCTAGATATAGAAAAGAAGCTACAAATGCTTTAGATGAAGAACAAATCAGAAAGATAGATGAAGTTTATCAGTATCAGGTTAGTCTTGCAAAGAGAAAAGATGATGTTATTAGATTAATTGATGAAAAAGGAATGATGACGGAAGAACTTAGGAATAATATTATTAAATGCAGTAAGTTAGTTGAGGTTGAAGATTTATATCGTCCTTATAAAGAGAAAAAGAAAACTAAAGCAACAGAAGCAATTAAAAATGGATTGGAACCGTTGGCAAAGATTATTATGTCTCAACCTGATAAATTGGATATAGATAAGGTATGTTGTAATTATTTAAATGAAAATATTAAAAGTAATGAAGAGGCAATTACTGGGGCTAAATATATCATTAGTGAATGGATTAGTGATAATGCTTATTATAGAAAGTGGATTAGAAATTATTTTTATAAAAATGGGATAATTACTTCAAAGGTTAAAAAGAATGCGAATGATGAAAATAAAGTATATGAAATGTATTATGAATATAGTGAGATGGTAAAAAATATTAAGCCACATAGAATTTTGGCAGTTAACCGTGGGGAAAATGAGAATGTTCTTAATGTATCAATAGATGTTAATGAAGAAGAGATTATTAAGTTTTTGGAAAATAAGGTTATTAGAAATAATAAGACTAATGTAATTGAAATAATAAAAGATGCAATTAAAGATAGTTATAAGAGATTAATTGCTCCTTCGGTAGAAAGAGAAGTTAGATCTGATTTGACAGAGGTTGGAGAAGATAGTGCTATTGACAATTTTGGAAAGAATTTAGAGAAATTGTTGTTAACTCCTCCGATGAAAGATAAGATTGTTTTAGGGTTTGATCCGGCATTTAGAACAGGATGTAAATTAGCGGTTATTGATGCAACTGGAAAGAAATTAGAAATTGCAGTTATATATCCTCATGAACCACATAATAAATACGAGGAATCAAAGAAAATATTGTGTGACTTGATAAAAAAATATAATGTTCAAATTATTGCTATTGGTAATGGTACGGCTTCTCGTGAATCAGAAAAATTTGTAGCTAGAGTTATTCAAGAAGCGGGTTTAAATGTTGAATATATCATTGTTTCTGAGGCTGGTGCTAGTGTATACTCTGCTAGTAAATTGGCAATTGAGGAATTTCCTGATTTAACGGTAGAAAAAAGAAGTGCTATTTCAATAGGAAGAAGACTACAGGATCCATTAGCAGAGTTAGTAAAAATTACTCCGGAGAGTATTGGTGTTGGGCAATATCAGCATGATGTAGCTAATAAGAAGTTAACAGAATCTCTTGATTTTGTGGTATCAAAAGCAGTTAATAGTGTTGGAGTAAATATTAATACAGCTTCCCCTTCTTTACTTAAGTATGTTTCTGGAATAACTAAAAAGAATATTGATAAAATCATAGATTATAGAGATAAGACTGGTAGAATTAATTCAAGAGAAGAAATTATGAAAAAGAAATTACTTGGAGATAAGGCTTATGAACAAGCAATTGGCTTTTTAAGGATTTTAGATGGAGATAATGTTTTAGATGCAACAGCTGTACATCCGGAGAGTTATAGTATTGTTATGAGTTTATTGAAAGAATTAGGAATGTCTATTCAGGATATTGGGACGGAGAAACTTATTAATAAGTTAGAGGAAATAGATATAGATAAATATAAGGATATTTTGTATACTGATATTTATACTTTGAAGGATATTATTGATTCATTAAAGAAACCTAATCGTGATCCTAGAGATGATATGCCAAAGCCTTTACTTAAAAGTGATGTTTTAGATATTAAGGATTTACAAGTTGGAATGAAGTTACAGGGTACTGTCAGAAATGTTATTGATTTTGGAGCGTTTGTAGATATTGGGTTACATAATGATGGATTAATTCATATATCTAAAATGAGTAATAGTTATATTAAACATCCGAGTGAAATATTAAATGTTGGTGATATTATTGATTGTTATGTCATAGATATTAATAAAGAAAAAGAAAAGGTTTCTCTTTCCTTGATAGATCCCACTTTACTAAAAAATTAAATTTTTTAGAGAAATTTTAAAAGAAGTATTGACAAAGTAAGCAATATATAATAGAATTTATATTGCCTACTTGATTTGCGGATGTAGTTTAATGGTAGAACTTCAGCCTTCCAAGCTGACCACGTGGGTTCGATTCCCATCATCCGCTCCAAATTGATAGGAAACTCGGAAAATTTACTTCTGAGAGTAATAAATGCTAACTAGAAATAGTTAGTTTTTTTGTTATTTAAGAAGGGATGAGTGATTATATGTTAACAATTGAAACTAAAGAATTAGAGATAAGTTTAGAACTAAAAAGAAAGGTTGAAATGATTTGTAAGTTTGCTTGTGCTAAACCTATTTTCATAAATGGAAATATCAAAAGTATTAAGGAAACAAATATTGCTTATGTTATACCACATATTATTAAAGTTAATAATATTGATTATTTAATGTTTGATGAATGTGATGATATATTTGTTAATGGTTATGATGAAAAAGTATTTAGATTTGTGTTTAAAAGGTGAAGAATCTATTCCTGAGAGAAAAATAATTCTTGATACTAAACTTCGAGAACTTGAGAATAAGATGAAAGAGATTCAAGAGGCAATTAATTTTGTTCATTGGAAGCAAAATTTTTATAATGATGTATTATCAGGAAAAATAAAATATTTTAGTTATTTAATTAAGCGACTGTAATGAAATAAAATAATTTTAATTCCTTTTTTAATGTTAAAAATCTAACAATTATAATTGTTCATTTCTTTTTGTATAAAAATACCTACTAGTACTTTTTTAGGTTCTAGTAGGTGTTATTTACAATAAGTCGGTTATTCTTCATATCTAACTTCATTCATATAGTTAAAACCACTCAAGAAATAATCATATGAATAATCTCTTACTCTATTTTCCATTAAATCATTTATAGGAATAATAGTATGATCTTTTAATATTACATATTTATATGTAAATGTTAAAACTTCATCATAATACTTTGTTAAGGACTTTATTCTGACCATAGCTGTTTCGGTTTTATTAGAGTTAGTATCAAAATAAGTCATCATCTCATAAAATGATTTATCAGTTTTAACTATTCTTTCATTGTAGATTCTAATCACTTTTTCATTATTATAACTTCCTTTAATTTCACTGAATGATGGATATTTTGTGTCTTGATATAAAATTCTATATAACTTATTATTACTTAGATAAGCATAATTAGACATAAAATCATATTTTATTTTTTTGCCAAGAAATTTGGTTGAGTATTCCCACTTAAGATAATTACTTAGTTTATAATTAGCATTTAGATACATATCATAACTATCTCTAACTTTATTGTCAAGATTTTCATCGTGTAATGTATATAAAGTATCGTTATAATCAAAAAATTGTATATCAGCACCGTTGGTTGGCCTTATATTCATTACTTTAATATTATCATCTATATCGTATACTTTTTTATATATAAATTCTCCCTCATCTAATTTATTTGGATCAAATATGTAAATAGAATTATTGTTTATAAAAGCGTAATTACTAAAGCAAGAAGATTCATTTAAAAAATCTAATGCTGATATTTTTTTGTAATCGCTTTTTTTCTTCTTATTTAAAGATGAAATATATTTTACTAATTTACTGTTACTTGTATTATCCGGATTTAGGCTATTGGGATTATTGTTATTTTTAGGGATAAATATTAGGGATGAAAGAATTATTATTACTATAACCAATAAAATTATTATTATTTTCCTTTTGTCTTTCATATGGCTACCTTTCTATATAACCAGATGTTTTATTTAAATACATATCATCTGTTATACTCTTGTATCTTTTACCATTATAGTCATCTGTAAAACCATTATATGCTTTATATATTTCATTTGTTTTTGTATCATATACTCTTTCATATCCAAGAGTTGCATCACTTTGTTTTTGACTCATAATATCATAAGATTTATTTCTTTTATTCCAAGAGTCCATTATTCCATCGCTTATCTGGTTACCAATGCTTCTAATGGTTTGAAAATTCTTCATAACAGCATCTTGAGCTGAATTAAAACCATTTATGAAAGTATCTGTAAATTCCAATGAAGCAACAATATTATTTAAAATCTCTTGATAATTAATAAGTTCATCTTTAGGAGTAGTTATAAAAATGGAATCATAAACATTTAAAAAATAAATATCTATTTTTTTACCTGATATGATATTTTCATTAACATAATATGGTCCTGGATCATAAACATAGGCAGTAAACAATCCTTCACACTCGCGTCCTTCACTGTCTTTAAATGTTGCCCTCAAGAGGTCTCCACCAAACATTCCTTTACCTAAATTAGCCGCAACTGTAAAATCTGTTAAAGTGGGGAATTTAAATGATGATGTATTATTTAAAGGACCTAATTCATTAAATATTTTATAGAATCCCTCTGTTGTTTTTTCAGCAATTACCGGATTTTTGGCAAATATATTGTTTGGATAATATTTTTTTTGCCAATTTTTTGCATCTTCTGATTTATTATACCCTTCTGTTTTTAGATTAAAGAAAAATTGATAGGATGGGTTATTTGGATCATATACTTTAATAGTGTAATGGATATAATCTCCAATTGTATCTACTACCCATCCTTTGGGTTTTTTAAGAGAAAAATAGGAATTACTATAATCTTCTAAAATTATATTGTTATGTTCACTTTTTTTGATTTTAAATTTACCATTGTGGCCAATTATACCGATTCCAACATTTTTGATTATAAGGATAATTATTAAGACTAATACTGTTATACTAAGTGATAATATTGTTATGTTTTTTTTGTTTTTTAAATCGATTCTACCTAAAATGCTATTTAATTTACTTTTCATAAATGCCTCCTTTAATTATATTATTATTATATCATAATTTTAAACAATAGCAATAATCGTTTTATTATTTTTGTTGATATTGAACTATTTTATTATTTTCATATAATCACTTTTCCTCTAGTATATATTATGATGGGGTACTTAATGATGATTAATTACTTTGAAGGATATTTTAATGTTATAACATAATAAAAGTAGATGTTAAATCTACTTAATTATAGTTTTCTTGATAGTTTATATAAAAGTTTATTTGAGTGATATCTTCATATCTTATTTTGAACATATAAGGATTTTATAATTCATACTTATAAATTGTGGCATTTTGTGGATTAAAAGAAAGAAAGTTAGTATTTTTATCATAACCATTAATATTATAGTGTATTGCTTTAATAAATGCTCCGTGGGAAATAATTAAGATATTTTTATTTGGATATTTTGTTTTTATTTCTTTTAAAAAGTTAGCGGCTCTGTTTAAGCAGACGGTAATACTTTCGATGTTTTCATCTTGGTAATTTAAGTTATAATCCCAAAGTTTATTTATTAGTTCTTCACTTGTTTTAGTTCCTTCGTAATTCCCAAAATTTCTTTCTTTTAGAAGATTATTATATAATATTGTTTTTTTATTATTAGCAATAATTTTAGCAGTTTCTTTAGCTCTTTTTTGGGATGATGATAAGATTAAATCTATTTTATTGAGATTTATTTTTTGAGATAATTCAGTGACTTCTTTTCTACCTTCGGGTGATAATGGAATATCTTTTGTTCCTTGTATTAGTTTTTCTTTGTTCCAAGAGGTTTTGCCGTGACGAATTAAATAAATAGTTATCATTATATTCTCCTTTAATATGTTTATTATATCATTTTTTTTAGAACTTTTTACTTTATTGATGTTTTTTGATATAATGATTATATGTTAGGAGGGATAGAATGGAATTTGTTAAATATAATGATGGATATAAGGATATAGTGGAATTAATTAATAAGGAAATATTAAGTGAAAGAAAGGTAACTAATATAAGTTGTTTTGATAAGAATAATAGTATGTTGGTTATTGTTAACAATGAGGTAGTAGGATTTGCTTCGGTTACTTTTAATAGAGGGATACCTACTATTCAATATGGTGTTTTAAAAGCTTTTAGAAGATTGGGATATGGTACTTTAATTTTGGATAAATTAACAGATAGGTTATTTGAAGAGGGATATAATAGAGTGGAATTATTGATAGCTCCTAAAAATGAGGCATCTGTTGGTTTAGCTAAAAAGATTGGGTACTGTTTAGATGTTTATAATAATGGAGATGTGGAATTTAATCCAGATAATGAAGAAAGAATGTATTTAACGTATTATAAAAATAGTTATAAGAAAATTAGATAGAAGAAAAAGAACAATTTTAGAGATTATTTCTAAAATTGTTCTTTTTTAACCTACTTTTTGTTTATTTTTTGAGATGAGATTATTTAAAATAATAAAGATTACTGAGAATACTACTAGGATAAGGGTATTTAGAAGAATGGGGGTAATTGCTTTTAGGTTTAAAACTTCGATGGTTGATACTAAGTCATTGGTATTATTAAACCAATAAGCTGGAAATATGCGGGCAAATGATAAAACAGAATCTGGTAACCACTTAGTTGGAATAAAAGCTCCACATAAGAAAGCTTGGCTTAGTGCAACAATGTTTACGATACCATTAATGGCATTTTTATTGTTGATAATAGTACTTATTAATAAAGCAATTGTTAAGGCACAGAAGGAGAATACAAGGGTGTTTAAGATATAGATTAGTCCTCTTACAGTGAACATTACCTTTCCTAGAAGAATTACTCCTAGAGCGACATATAGAATCCATATTATTAGTGAATAGATAAAGCTTGCAAGAATAATTTTTCTATTATGTTCTTTATAGTTCATTTTACTTATAATAGTTCTTTTCTTTATTGTTAATTCATTGAAACTAGTTAGAACCAGACTTAAGATATAAATAATTACAGCCATAATACTATAACTAGCAAAATTAAAGAAGCGTGATGACTTGGTTAGGGTGTTTGTATCTAATTTAGTAGTCATAGTAATTTTTGATTTTTCTTTTAAACTTTGATTGATGTTACTTATTAGTTCTTCTTCATTATGAGTATTTTTTGAATAGATATCTTGTACTTTTAGATATCTGGTTAACATCATTTCTACTAAACTAGAATCATAGTCTTTAGTGGATTTTATATTTATTTCTTGGGGAATTCCTTTTAGAATAGAATCTCTATATCCAGAGGGAATATAAATTATGTAGTTTACATCTCGGTAAAATAGGGCATCATCTCGGGCTTCTTCATTATCTTTTATCTTTACTATGTTCGTATTATTTTCTAGATAAGTAATGAGGTTTTTGGTTAGGCCTTTTGGGGTGTCTTCATTTACTATTAAGATATCTGGTGTAGTATTAGTAAAGGTAGTTACTTGGTTATTAGCAGTAGTATTCATTCCTCCAAAGGCGATTAACATCATAGTATATAGAATAACAGTTCCTTTATAGTGTTTTACTATTTTCCAAAATGTTTTAAATACTGTCATATTTTTGCCTCCTTAACTTTATAAGGGAAAGTAGGAACATAATTAGGGAAAAGATGATTAGACTTATTATGTTAAAGTTATATCTATCTAGTGTGTTATAGTAATATAGGGAATATAGACCATCCGTTATCATATTAGCAGGATTTATTATGTTTAGAATAGGAATATTTTTATCTATTACATATTTCATTGTAATACCCATCATTCCAGATAGGAAACTGCAAAACATTGTTATAGCTATTAAGATGCCCGTTTTGGCTCCTTCGCCTACTTTTAAGGTAGTGGAAACGGCTACGCCTAGTGATAAGCTAGCTAAAGCTCCTACTAGTGAGAGTAATATTACTAATGGGAAATTATTGCCATAATCAATATGGAGTATTAGAATTGTATATGTATATAGGAGGAATAATCCTAATAATTGGATTAAATAACTTGCTACTAGGCTACTTAATAAGGTAGTGCTTTTGTTTAAGGGAGAGATACTAGTACGGGCTCCAACGCTATTCATATTTGGTAATTTGTAGTTGGTTATAAATAGTGAGATCATACTACCATATAAGGCTGCCATAGCAATTAGAGTATAAAATTCAATCATTGTATAACTTAAATTTTTATTAGAAATATCGTTTAGTTTTATATCACTATTATTTATGGTGGTAAGAATTTGTTTAGCAATTTCTTCAGGGTTAATGGCTTGATTTCCGTTAGCTAGTTCTTTTTCAATAGTTTGTTTAGTTAAAGTATCAAGCATTTCTTTTTCGCAATATATTTCATCAATAACATATCTTAAAATAGTTTCATAGACGCCAGATGAAGAGACAGTTATATCAACATTATCTGGATTAAATTCTAAATAGCCAGTTATTTTTTCTTCTTCAAGAAGTTTTTTTGATATTTCTTTGTTTGTAACGGTTATATTAAATAATTTAGTATCATTGTTACTTAGAGTATTTAGGGTTTCTTTAAAGATTTGATCTTCTTCATAGGTTTTAGAATCTACGATAGCGATGTCTATTGTCTTTAGTGTTTCATTTTTTTCAATATTAGAAAATGCCATTTTAAAGAAGGTTCCTAAAATAATTGGAAAAATAAATGTCCAAAATATAAGGCCTTTGTTTCTTAAAAGAATTTTTAGAGAATATTTAAAATTATGATAAAACATTAATCTCTTAGTTCCTTTCCGGTTAATTCTAGAAAGACGTCGTTTAGAGTTGGTCTTTCTGAGAAAATTTTGTTATAAGTTATTTTATTTTCTTTTAAGTAGTCAATTAGGGTTCCTAGGTTATCTTGGCCTTTTTTGTAGGAAATGGTTAGAATTTTACCGGTTATAGTGATTTTTTCAACAGTTTTGAACTTTGTTAATTTTTCTTCTAATTCTGGATGTTGTTCAGTTAATTCGATGGTTATTTTTTCTTCAATATTGGCTAATTCTTTTAATTCGTCACTGGTACCTTCGGCAATTATTTTTCCTTTGTCAAGGATAATAATTCGGTCACATAATAATTCTGCTTCTTCCATATAGTGAGTTGTATAGATGATAGTAGCACCATTATCTCTTAGTTTTTTTATGCCATCTAGAATATTATTTCTACTTTGAGGGTCTACGGCAACAGTTGGTTCATCTAGAAATATTAGTTGTGGTTTATGAGCAATTCCACAGGCGATATTTAATCTTCTTAATAGTCCTCCAGATAATTGCTTAGGATAGAATTTTTTAAATTCTTCTAATCCTACGAGTTTTAGGGCATCGTTGATATATTTTTCTCTGGTAACTTTATCTTTTATATATAAACCACAGAAGTAATCGATGTTTTCATATACGGTTAATTCATTAAAAACAGCTATTTCTTGAAAGATTACGCCAATTTTTCTTTTTATATCATATGCTGATGGTGTCATTGGCTTGTTAAATATTAAAATATCACCATTTTGATAATTTAGAAGGGATAGAATACAGTTAATGGTAGTAGATTTTCCAGAACCGTTAGGTCCTAATAATCCTAATATTTCCCCTTCTTTGACGGTAAACGATAAATTATCTACAGCAGTTAGATTTTTGTATTTTTTAGTTAAATTTTTTACTTCAATTATATTTTTCATATTATATTTTCTCCTTTTTTATAGTTATTAGACGTTAATTTTTTGGTATTCTTTTGGGCCAATTTTCATTAGTAGGTAGTATAAGAAGATGGCAATAATTGTTAAGATAAGAAGATGTAGTAGTAAGATGAGATTAATATCTAGATATTTGGTTAGGTATATGATTAAGATAATACTTAGAAAGAAGATAGCTATACTTAGAAATACTGAGATGATTGAACTCATACTTTGTTTTACTACTTCAGTATCACTACTGGCATTCATTTTAGGATATTTTAAATTAGCTAATAGACCAATACAAGCTGTTAAGAGAATAGTAATTATACCAATAGATATAGTTAATAGAATATTAGTTACTTTAGGAGTAAACTTTATAAAGAAGATTAATTCTGAGATAATAATGAATGGTAATTCAATGGTGTAACAACTAAGTATTTTTGATTTTAAAATAGTTTTTATATCTATTGGAAGGCTTTTAGTGATATTAATTGTTTTCCCTTCTAGGGAGATACTAGATGATGTTATAGAGGTTGTAGTAGTAGAAAAGAATACTAGAAAATGAAATAATACTGGAAGGGATAAGGTAGTATTTAGATTATAAAGTGATAAAATTTTGTTTATTACACTTACTCCTTTTACACAGGTTAGAATAGTTATAATTACTACTATTAAGAGTCCTAATGAGGTATTAAACATATATACTGGAGATGATAAATATCTTTTTATTTCTTTTATTGTTAAAGATATAAGAGGTGATCTTTGTTTTATTATTTCTTTATTATTATTTTTTATTTGATGTTTTTGATGGTTAGCTATGGTATATATTATCTTAAAATAAGAGATACTTCCTAGATATATGAAGATAATAAAGGGTACTATATTTAAGGTAATAAGAATTATTAAATCTAAAATATTAAATTTGGTTATTAAATTTAAATATAACTTTAGAGGATAAAGAATGGTTGTTAAAAGTTTAGTAATATCTGAGGCTTTGGAAACAATAACTTGAAAATAATTTTGAAGATTTAAACTTAAATAAAAGATTCCTAGGAAGACAATACTTGAAAGGATGGTTTGTACTATTTTTTGAGAATTTGATTTGGATGATAATAATTTAATGATATAACCAATTATAGATGAGAAGATTGTTGGAATTATTGGGATTAGAATAGTCATTAGGATTGTTATGGGATAAAATATAGGGGCAGGGTTTTCGTAGTGGATATATACTATAGTTGCTGGTAAGAGAAACATTAGGTTATATATGTATTGAAATAATAGTAGTTTAAAAATCCTTACGAATAAGATTTGAGATTTTTTGATGGGAAGAGAAAATAATAAATCATTGTCTTTAGCATCAAAGAGAATTCCTTGGGATTTGTATATACCTTCAATAATTGTTAGAACGGTTACTATTGCAATAAATAATACTAGTAAAAAGTTAGTTTGGTGGTACGAAGATAGTTCTTTAGCTAGAAAATTTGCATATGTTCCAATAGAGAAACACACAATCCCAAAGAAGATAATGGGAAACATTATTTTAGTTATAGTTGAAGAGTTTCTTTTAGTAGTATATTTAAAGATATTCATATCTTGACTTAGAGCAGCTTTTAATAAAGAGATAGTTTTCATTATTTTTCTCCTAACTCAAGGAAGACTTGTTCTAGGGATTCGTCTCCTTTAATATCTTTCATCTTTCCAATTTTAACAATTTTTCCTTTTTTAATGATGGCTACCCTATCACATAATTTTTCTGCAACATCTAAGATATGAGTTGAGAAGAAAATTGTTTTTCCTTCCTTTGTCATTTGACGCATAATTTCTTTAATATCAAAGACAGCTTTGGGGTCTAAACCTACGAATGGTTCATCCATTATTAATACTTTAGGATTGTGAGATAAAGCGGCAATTAGAGATACTTTTTGTTTCATTCCGTGTGAAAATGAAGAAATGTCATTAGTTAGTTTATCTTCAATTTCAAACATTTGGGCATATTTAGTAATATTTTCTTTTCTTGTTAAAATTGGTACATTATACATATCACAAATAAAATTTATAAAATCTATGGCTTTCATATTTTCGTATAAATCTGGATTATCTGGTACATAAGCCATATCTAGTTTACAGGTAAGGGGTTCTTCTTTAATAGACTTATTGTTTATAAGAATGTCTCCTGAATCGAAAGAAAGAATCCCTGTAATGGATTTTATCATTGTAGTTTTTCCGGCTCCATTATGTCCGATGAAGGCGAAAATTTCGCCGTCTTTAACTTCAAAATTAACGTTATCTAAAGCAAGATCTTTTCCGTTATAACTTTTACTTACATTTTTAATTTCAATCATAGTATTCTCCTTTTATTTTTCTTTATTTAATACCCATTTATTATTGGGATTTTCCTCTAAAAGCATTTGGGCTTGGAATTGGAATGATAGAAGTTTAGATATTTGTTCATCAGTAAAATTTATAGTATCTGTAGCTATAAGCGTAGCAATACCGTGGGTAAATATCCACATTTTTGTATGAAATGATTCTATTTCTTCGTTACTTAAGTTAGTACTTAATTTTATTAGTTTAAGCATTTTGCCATATTCATCTTTGGCACTGTTTATAAATCCCTTAGCAGCTTCTTCGTTTTTACTCATAAATAGAATTTTAAATAGTTGTTTTTCTTCTCTAGCAAACTTTATATAGTTTATACCTATTTGTTTATAGGGAGGAATATTAGGGATACTATTTATTAATAGATACTTATAGAAATACTGTTCTATTATTATTTTTAGTTCATTATTTAACTGTTCTACATTTTTAAATTGATAATATATGGGCCTTATAGAGCAATTCATTCTTTTAGCTAATTCGCGATTACTAATTCCTTCTTTTCCTTTCTCCCTGGCTATTTCTAATGCGGTGTCTAAAATTAGTTCTTTGGTTATTTTTGTAGTTGTTGGCATATTACACCTCCTTTGTATCTAATGATATTGTATCATATGATACAAAAAAAGTATAGATATTTTTTAATAATTTTAAAAGTCACTTTGTGAGTGACTTTATTATAATACTTATTTTCCTAAATATTCTATTAAAATGGTTACTAATGGGTTACTAAAATATGAGACTGTTGATAGATTTCTTATATCAGGTGTATGTAAAAATATTTTGCTATTTCCTAAGTTAACTAATTCATATGGTATACTTGTATCTTGAACGGCAAGGATACCGTTAGCTACTAGTTCAACGGCTTCACCATTAAATACCCACTCTCCTACTCCAACATATACATTATCGGTATTTATTTGTCTTATTCCTACGGAAACAATATCGGTAGTTGGATCAAAATCAACACCTTTTACTTCAGGATAGGCTGAGACAGTAAAATTTATTTTGTAATAACCTGTTTTATTAAAGGTTATTGTTTCTTCATCGGTATTTAGAGTTAATAAATTAGTTGGATCTAGTTCCAGACGATCTATAGGTACTCTTCCTTGACTTTCTACGGCAACGCCATCAGAGGTAGTACCGTTATTGAAAGTTACTAAATAGGCACTTCTTATTAATGTTGGTCCGGCTGGTCCAGTTTCTCCGGGAAATCCTTGTGGTCCAATATCTCCTTGTGGTCCAGTTGGTCCTTGAATTCTTCCAATGTTTTCCCATTTATTTTCATTTTCTGACCATACGTATAGTTCGCCATTTACTAGATATGAATCATTAACATTTCCTTCAGGATGTTCTGCTATTAAGTCATCATAGCTATCATATGTTCCTAGGACAGAAACATTAGCACCAGCCTCTCCTCTAGGCCCGGTTGGGCCAGTCGGACCAGTTGGTCCTGTGGGGCCAATTGGTCCCCTAGGCCCTGTAGGACCAGAGCAACATAGAGGTCGGCATTTTTGATCTGTTTGTATTTTTTGTAAGGCTTTTTGATAATTATTCAAGTGAATTCCTCCTTCAGTAATAGAATATGAATAATTATCTTTAATGTAAATTATACTTATCTAGTAATAATTATTCTTTATATATTTTACTATTTTGTACCAAAAGGTAGCGATGAAGGAAATTATAATAGATATTATGATGTTTGATAAGGATAAGGGTGTTAGATTTAGAAATGTATTTATTTTTGTATATAAGAGAATTAGAATGATAGCTATTATTGTAATATGAATGCTAGTTATTACTTTATCTTTTAGAAGAAATGGAATGGTTTGATAGACATATTTTTGATTACTTGCGGTAATAATTACTAAAAAGATATTAGATATAACTATAATGATAAATCCCATTGTTCTTGCTAAGGAAACGTTACTTGGTAGATAATAGAAGTAAGTTATAAAAGCTGCTAGAAAGATAGTTATTCCTTTTAGGAGGCTTATAACTAGAGTATCTTTATCAAGAATATTTTCGTTTATGTTTCTTGGAGGTCTATTCATTATGTTATCTTCTGGAGGAATTCTTTCTAGAATAATAGAACAAGTTGGATCTATTATTAATTCTAAGATAACAATATGTAATGGTAAGAGCATTAGATTAGTAGGGGATACTCCTAATATAGAGGCTACTAATGATGACATAGCTATAGGAATATGAATAGTTAATATATAACTTATTGATTTTTTTAAATTATCATATATTCTTCGTCCGTCTTTAATAGTATCAATAATAGTTTTAAAGTTGTCGTCTAATAAAATTAAGTCGGCTGATTCTTTTGATACTTCACTCCCTCGATTTCCCATAGCAATACCGATATTAGCTTGTTTTAAAGAACTAGCATCATTTACTCCGTCGCCTGTCATAGCAACGATTAAATTTTTATCTTGATATGATTTGACTATACGCATTTTATGTTCTGGTATTACTCTTGAATAAATAGTTATATCTTTTGATTGTTCTTTTAATTGTTCATCGTTTAGGGTATCTAGAATATTTCCTGGAAGAATATTATTAGGATTAGGTATACCGATGGTAGAAGCTATTTTGGATGCGGTTAGGCCATTATCCCCGGTGATTACTACTACTTTTATTCCAGCTTTGTTACATATTTCAATATATTCTTTTAAATTATCTTTAGGGGGATCAAGAAATCCTACTAGGGCTAAGATAGTTAATTCTTGGCTAGTTAGTTCTTTGTTAATATTTTCATTTTTTAGATGTTTTTTTGTAGCGACAGCAATTACTCTCAAGCCTTCTTCTTGCATTTTTTGAATGTTATTATTTATATTAGTTAGTTTTTCTTTTGAGAGATGACATTGTTTAAGGATATTTTCTGGTGATCCTTTGACATAAAGATTTATTTTTTCTTGTTCTTCCCAAATTGAAGCCATCATTTTATTTTCATTCAGAAAAGGATAATTTTTTATTTTGGTACCTATGTATATTTCTTCTTTGGTAAGTCCTATTTTTTTTGCATAGTTAAAAATAGCTTGCTCCATTGGATCATAGGTATCTTCTTCAGAACATAGACACATTGCTTTTATTAAGTCTTTTTCTTGACAGTTTTCGTAATAAATTTTTGTTATTTCCATTTGATTTTTGGTAATGGTACCTGTTTTATCTACGCATAGGACAGATATTGCACCAAGGGTTTCAATTGATTCTAGTTTTTTGATGAGGGAATGTTTTTTGGCTAAACGCCAAGCACCCATTGATAAGAAGACGGTTAGGACAACAGGAAATTCTTCGGGGATCATAGCCATTGCTAGGGTGATGCCTGAGAGGATACTTTCAATTATTCTTTGTTTTAATGGTAGTGAGGATAGATTGATAAAATTTAAGATAGTTACTAATAGAAATAGAATTATAGCTATTATTGAACAGGTTTTAACTAAATTATTAACTTGTTTTTGAAGGGGGCTTATGTCTTCCTTTATACGATTGATACTGGTGCCAATTTTTCCGTATTCGGTATTAGAACCTGTTTTATCTACTTTAATAATGCCAGTACCTCCAGTTACTAGTGTTCCTTGGTAACAATAGTTTTTAAGCCAATGGTTTGATGATAGGTCTGGATCTGTTGTTTTATATACATTTATTGATTCGCCAGTTAAGGTTGATTCATCTACTTTTAAATTGTTACTTTTAATAACATAACCATCAGCAGGAATTTTTACTCCTTCGTGAATGTAGATAATATCTCCGGGTACTAAGAGACTACTGTCAATTACTACTTTTTGATTATTCCTTAGAACGGTTATTTGAGGAGATGATAATTTTTTTAATGCTTTAATGGTTTTGTCGGTTTTCCATTCTTGAATTATATCTATGGAAATAATGCCTACTACAAAGATTAACATTATTATACCATCACGAGGTGATCCTAAAAGGAAGTAGATGGTAGCTGATATTAATAGCATAAGGAACATTGGTTCACAAATAATTAAGATCAGCTTTTTTAAAAAGTTTTCTTTTTTATTTTTATTTAATTCATTTTTTCCATATTTTTTTCTTAATTCAATGACTTCTTTGTCGGTTAATCCTTGATATTTCATATAATCTCCTTTAAAAATCATCTATGATAGATATACATAGATGCTTTTTTACTTTATTTATATTTTAATTTTCCTTGTTTTAAAAGGTTTAACATTTGAGTATTTTGAATACCGGTACCAGTATAGTTTTCGATGTTATTGAGTTTTGCTAAGGTAGAACGATAATTGTATGAGGAATCTATATTAATTCCTTTTAGGGCATCAACGATTGAGAAACCGGTATAGTTAGGATTTGATAGGTATTGATTTTTTTCTTCGGATGTTGTTTTAACAATACATGATTCGTTTATCCAACCGATATCGCCGTTATTTAGGAGATATGGATTAGGAGCGTTTTCAATAATACGGGTAATTATGCCACTTTTTATTAATGGGGTTAAACGGTCTTTACTGGTACTTGATTTATATACGCCATTAATTGTTACAGTGGTGCCAATAGTTAGAGATTTACTAGTTGGTTTTGTATTTGAAGTTAGATCTGCATCTAAATATTTTATTGGATCTAGTCTTGTGGGGCCGTTATATATTTCAAAATGTAAATGTTTGCCATAAGCGTTTCCACTATCCGACATATTTCCTAAAAATTGTCCTTTTTCTACTTTTTGTCCTTTTTTTAACTTTATTCCTTTCTCTAGATGGGCATATAAGGTTGTTATGTTGTTATCGTGTTCTATTTTTATATAGTTACCATATGAGGCGTTACCGGAACTTCCACGCATATTGTCGTAGCCATCTTGGATATATGAGATAATTCCAGAACTGTGAGCTACGACTTTATCTAAGGTATAGTTTGCTCCGACAATATCGATGCCTCTGTGGCCGTTATTACCATACCACTGTGTTATTTCGCATTTTCCGCTTTGTAATACTCTACAATTGATAGTATCACTTCCTTCCTTATGATATTTTATGAAGGGAGTGATTTTATGGTTATGGTAATTGTTTATTATTAATCAATGTTTATTAATTCATATTCTGTAGAACCAATTCCTAGTTCTTTAGCACATTCGATGGTATGAGTACCATTTCTTGATTCGATTCTTTCAATTAAATGTTCTTTTCCTGGATCTGTGGAATTGTATACTAAATCTAGGCAAGCTTTGTCTATAGCAACGGGATCAGTTGATAGAAGTATGCCGATGTCTTTCATACATGGTTCTTCAGCTTTGGCACAACAATCACAGTCGACGGACATATTGGACATAACATTAATGTAGACGATATTATTATTAAATAACTTGGTTACGGATGAGGCGGCATCAGCCATTGATTCTAGAAATGAATCGTGATTGGCGGTCCAAAGTTTTGCTGGATCCCCTGCCCCATGAATATAAGCTTTTCCATAGGAAGAAGCACATCCGATAGATAGTTGTTTTAATGCACCACCGTATCCGCCCATTGGGTGACCTTTAAAATGTGATAAGACTAGCATTGAGTCGTAGTTTTTAATATTTTTTCCTAAAAAGTTTTTCTTGATTACTTTCCCGTTAGGAATAGATACTTCTAAATCTGGTTCGGTGGCATCTAATAGGTCAACATTAAAATATTCAGTCCATTTATGATCTTTTAATAATTGTTGGTGTTTTTCAGTTGTATTTCTTTTTCCATCATAGGCTGTATTGCATTCAACAACGGTTCCTGATACATAGTTAATTAAATCTTTAAAGTATTCTGGGCGAAGAAAGTTTTGATTTCCAGCTTCTCCAGAATGAACTTTTACGGCTACTTTTCCGGTTAAGTTAACATTAGCTTTTTGATATATATCTACTAAGGAACTGCTTGATAGTTTTTGAGTAAAATAGACTTTACTTTTCATTTATAATCATCTCCATATAGTTATTTTAACATATTTTTAATTTTTTTATATTAAATGGTTTATTTTTTTTAATTTATATTATATAATTTTGTTTGGGGGAAATTTAGCCGCTTTAGTTTAGTGGTAGAACAGAAGCATGGTAAGCTTCAGAGGGCAGTTCAATTCTGCCAAGCGGCACCAGATTGATTGATAACTCGATTTTTTTCGAGTTTTTATATTAAATTGTACTATAATTGTGCAAAAATTATCAAAAGTAGATGATAATTTAGGAATACAAAATTTAAAAAGGTACTCAATATTTTAAAAATTATTTAAAGGGGAATACTATACATTGAGTGATTTTTATATTAGAAGGAGGATATAAGATGAATAAATTAAAGTCTGGAACAGGATTAATTATTTTAGGAAATATATTATATTTATCTTATATATATTTTATTGGAAATGAAAAGAGTTCTTTAGCAGAATTTGGAAGTGGATTGTTGCTTGGACTTTCTATTGGAATTAATTTAGTAGGAATTATTCTTACTGTTAATTACATAACTAATAGTCAGAAAAATGAAAAAAAGTAGTTTTTGGGAGGAAATTTTTGGAAAAAATTAGTATTGGTATATTGGATCTCAACTATAATTTATAATGTGAAATTATAGGAGGAGATAAGATGAAATATGAGAAAGCAAAAAAATATAATATAGACTTAGTTAATCAAAAGATTATGGGACCTAACCCATTAAAATTAGAAGAAGAACTTATGAATAATAATAGAACTAAGCGGGGTTCTATAGTAATGGATCTTGGAAGTGGTCAAGGTATTACGGCAGTTTTTTTAGTAAAAGAATATGGATTTAAGGTATATGCAACTGATCTTTGGAGTGATCCAGAAGTAAATAGAAAGTTTTTTAATGAAATGAGTTTAACTGGTGAACAAATTATTCCTGTATGTGCTGATGCAAATGACTTAAAATATGATAAGGATTTTTTTGATGCAGTTGTTAGTACGGATTCTTACAATTATTTTGGAAGAGATGAAAATTATTTGGATGAAAAGCTTTTACCATTTATAAAGACTGGTGGATATGTTTATATAGTAGTACCTGGAATGAAAAAGGATTGTCATAGGAAAATTCATAAAGAACTGTTGTTATCTTGGACTAAGGAGCAATTAGATTATATCCATGATATAAAATATTGGAAAAATATTATTTCTAAGTCAAAAAAATGTGAAATTGTTTCTATTTATGAGATGGAAAGTAATGAAGAGTGTTGGAATGATTGGATAAAATGTGATAATGAATATGCTAAAAATGATAGGAGAGCTATCGAAGCTGGAGCATTGAAATACTTAAATTTTATAGCAATTATTTTAAGAAAGAAATAATTTTATTTGAGGGGCAATGATTTGTACCCTCTTTTTTAGATACTATGATATAATGATGTATATAAAATTATATGTGGAGGAAAGCATGAGTAAATATGAGCCATTATGGAAGTATTTGAGAGAAAAGAAAAAGGATAATTATAGATTAACTTATAGTGATATAAAAGATATTCTAGGATTTGAGATTGATCATTCTTTTTTAACTTATAAGAAGGAATTGAAAGAATATGGGTATGAAGTTGAGAGAATACTAATGAAAGAAAAAGTAATATTGTTTAAGAAAATATGATTTAGAAGGAAGGATGATATTATGAAAAAGTATATTTTAAATCCTTTAAGTATGTTTGTAATAGGACTTTTATTAGGAGTTATTAGTAGATTATTTGATATATATGCTCAAAATTTAGGAAATATTTTTTCACAAATGGCAATATGGATTTTATTTGGGGTTTTAATTTCTATTTATAGTGATTCTAAAAAGGGGGCAATGGTTAATATTTTACTGTTTTGTCTAGGTATGCTTATAACTTATTATTTTGTGGCATTTATTAGTGATGGGGTTTATAGTAAAGAATTTATTATTGGATGGACGGTATTTGCTTTTTGTTCTCCAGTAATGGCTTATTTTGCTTGGATGACTAAAGAAAAAGGAGTCTTTTCTAAAATTATAAGTTTAGGAATTGTAAGTATTGCTATTTTATCTAGTATTATTTTATTTGATAGATTAAGGGTGTATGATTTTCTAATAGATGGAATATTAATTTATTATTTATTTTTTAAGAAGATCCATAGATAAACTTTTAAATGTTAAGAATAATTGCGAAGATTCCAGAGAATATTGGTAGATTTTTGTAAGAGAAAATTATATGATTTTTTGTGAAAGGAGAGAATATGAATTTAGGAAATAAAATAGGATATTTAAGAAAAAAGAAGAATCTTTCACAGGAAGAATTAGCTGAGATGATTGGAGTAACTAGACAGACAATATCAAAATGGGAACTTGGGGATACGACTCCGGATATTAATCAGGCTAAAATGTTAGCTAAAATATTTGATGTTAGTTTGGATGAATTAACTAACAATGATATAAATAATATTTTAGTACAAAAGATTAGTAATACTGAAAGATTAGCCGGTATTACAATAGGAATATTAAAGGTAATGGGAATATTTTTAGTAGTTATCTTTGTTATTGTTATAATTGCGATTGCTTTGTTTATTATTTTTAGAATAAATAATAGAGATAATGTGGTTGTTGGGGGATATTCTGTTAAATGTCAATTAGATGGAGAAATTTACTTATATGATGTTGACTATAATAAAAATTATCAGATTATAAATGCTGGTGGTGATGCTTGGATTAGTAATCATATTGATATTTTTAGATTTGATGATGCTAATCAAGTTGTTGCTCATATTGAAGATTATTTTAAAGATCATAATGGTTTATGCAGTACTGAACAGGTTGATAAATAGAATTATTATTGGGTAATTTTATTAGTTTTATCATACATTTAAATGGAGAGTGATAAAATGTATCAGTTGCCTAAACTTAAGTATTTATTTGAGGATTTAGAACCATATATAGATACTCATACGATGGGATTACATTATAATAAACATATGAGAACTTATTTGAATAATTTAAATAAGTTGTTAGAGAAGAATAATTATGATTATCAAGATAATTTATATGAACTTTTACAGCGTATTAATAGTTTTTCTGTTGAGGATAGAGATAATATTTTATTTAATTTGGGAGGAGTTTTAAATCATATTTTATATTGGGAAAGTATGAATAAGGAGAAGTATTTGCCTAAGGGGAACTTAAATAGTAAGATTATTAGTAAGTATGGTAGTTTTGATAACTTTTGGAATAGTTTTAAGGATATGGCATTAAAAGTAAAGGGATCGGGATATACTTTTTTAGTTATTAATAAAGATAGAGAGATAGAAATAGTTAATACTAGTAATCAAGATACTCCTTTATTGGAAGGTTATATTCCTCTATTTAATATTGATTTATGGGAACATGCTTATTATTTAAATTATCAAAATGATCGAGGAAAATATATTGATAATTTTAAAGAGATAGTTAGCTTTAAGTATGCAGACGAGTTATATGAAAGAGTTTTAAAAAAAACTAAACTTTAGGTTTAGTTTTTTAAACATTATGTAAATTTATGTTGAATAATTTGTTAATATGGGTTTTTTTATTGCTTATATTGAAATAATTTGTTAATATTTAGTTATACTAAAGTTAGGAGGTGAATACTTTGTTAAAGAAAATTAATAATTTTATTAATTCTTCAATACTTGTGTCAGTTTTATTTATATTGTTAGGGCTTGGAATGATATTGTTTCCAAATATATCTTTAACAGTTGTTGCTTATAGTATAGCTATTATGTTTATTGTTTTAGGGATATATTTTTGTGTTATTGATTATCGTTTCTTTTTAGATACTTTGGTTGTAGGGATACTTACTTTAGTATTGGGAATTTTACTTTTAGTTAATCCAAGTTGGTTAAGTAATCTTATTCCTATGGTAATGGGCGTATGGTTTATTGTTGATAGTATTCTTAAAATTAGAATTTCGCTTACTTGCAAAGAATATGATGATGTTCCTTGGGTTATGTTATTAATTTTATCTATTATATCTTTAATATGTGGTATATTATTTATATTACATCCGCTTATTACTTCAAATATTGTAATGACTTTATTAGGAGTAATAATTGTGGTATATGCAATATCTGATATTGCTGATATGATTGTAGCTAAGAAATATATTAATGAGATTGCTAAGGGTATTAAGAAGACTATTTCGACGATAGAGTTATAATTATATAATAAAAGAATCCATTGATTAATGGATTCTTTTATTATTCTTTAGTAGAGATGACTTTAGTATGACAACATAAATCGTGAATTCCACGATGATCTTCTCTAGTTATGATAAGAAATATTGTTACAGCTTCGATAAAGCTTATTAGAAAATCAATGATGGTATTAGCAGTATTGAAGGTATTTTTATTGGTATAGTTTAAGAAAATTAGGTTGATAGTGTTTAAGAAGATATTATTAATTATTAGACTTCTAAGAGTATATGTTAAAATAGTTAGTTTTTTGTCATTTGAGGATACTATCTTAATTCCTAATATCTTTTTACCAATGGTTTGACCTTTTAGTAGATATTGAATAATTACGAAATAAATAAATGTACAAGTGATAGTCAGAATAGTATTATATGTTCCTAGTTTTTGGAGTTGATAATCATATTCTTTAGCAATGGTAGTATATTTGCTATTAATCTTTTTTTGAATATTTTTGTATTCAGATGCTTCTATTTTTTCATCTTGGTATTCTTCCTCAAAGATGCTTTTGTATGTTTCGTTTTCAATTAGTTTTTCGTATTCTTCTTTAGTTATTTCTTTATCTTCATAACTCTTTTCTAATAACTTATTTAGTTCAAGATATTCTTGATAAATATTACTAAATTCTTGATATTTTTCTTGATACTTTTGATATTTATTATTAATAAATTTTATGTTGGAAATGATTGTTGCAAATATCATTATTAATAGAATATCTATTAAATAAGCACAAACTCTTTTTATTATTGGTTTTAATTCTAAATTATTTTTCATATTTTCTCCTTATATGTATATTATAATATATTTTTTATTTACAGGCAATCTATATTTTAGTAGGAATAAATTCTTCAGCTAGTGGATACTTTTGATTATCTTTAATATGAAGATAGGCAATTAGGTTAAAAATGATGGCTCCTAAAAAATTAACTAGGAGATCTTTTATGGTATCATTTAGGCCAATATCTAAATAACCTCCAATAATAGTTTCGATAGTATTTCCGTTTTTATCTTTAGAGTATATTTTGGTATATTCGATATCTTTTAGAGTAATTGCTTTGTTTTCACCTTTTTCATTTAGATATACTGAAGAGATAGTAGTTATTTGAGTATCTTTTTGCATATCTGTTAAAAATACTTTATCCATTGTATATTCGCAAAATTCCCAAATGACTCCTATTGTCATAGAAAAAGTAAAGGATACTAGTAGAAGATATGATTTTGATAGGTTTACTTTTTTGGTGTTTTTGTTTAATAAATCAACCATAGAATAGCCAATACCGGCACAGATAAAGCCATTTATAGTATGGAGGATAGTATCCCAATGTTTAAATATACGATAAAAATTATTAATTTCTCCTAGTATTTCAGCAGCAAAAATAAATAATATAATAACTATTTCTAAGGTACTAGGAAGGGATATTTTAAACTTTTTTTCAAATAGAAATGGTAATGTTATTAGGATAAGGGTTAGTAGACAGAGAAAGGCGTTTCCTAATTCGTTATGAATTATTTGCATTATTAGACAGAGAATTACTAAAAATCTAATAGCAATATAGACAAGTATAGTTTTTTTATTGGGATATCTTTGGATTTTATTTGTTTTTTTCATATATACCTCACTTGTTAAATATTATGAAGAATTATTTGTTTTTAGTCAAGTTTATTTATTAATTATGGGGAAATATGGTATACTTAATATGGGTATGCAAGGAGGAAATGATGAACTTAAGTAGTTTAAATAAAGAACAATTGGAAGCTGTTAAACATATTAACGGACCGATGTTAGTTTTAGCGGGAGCTGGATCAGGAAAGACAAAGGTTCTTACTAGTAGAATAGCTTATTTAATAGAAAATGGTGTAAGTGTTGATAATATTTTAGCAATTACTTTTACTAATAAGGCTGCTAAAGAAATGAAAGAGAGAGAAATTAAATTAATTGGGAATGATGCGAAGAGTATTCAGATATCAACATTTCATTCTTTGGGGCTTAGATTACTTAAAGAGAATTATTCAAGATTGGGTTATAAGAGTAATTTTGTTATTTTAGATAGTGATGATACTTTAACAGTTGTTAAAAAAATTATGAAGGAGATGGATTTAAATCCGAAATATTATAATGCTAGAGAGATAAGAAATAAGATTAGTTCTGCTAAAAATGAACTTTTAACTCCAAATCAATTTGCAAGAATGGAGTTTGATAAAAATATTATTTCTGTATATGAGAAGTATAATAGGAAATTACTTATCAACAATTCTGTTGATTTTGATGATTTATTAATTTTGCCTATTAAGTTATTTAAGGAATATCCGGATGTTTTAAAGTATTATCAAGATAAATATAAGTATGTGTTAATTGATGAGTATCAGGATACGAATGAAGCACAATATATATTTAGTAAGATGCTATGTAATAATCATAAGAATATTTTTGTAGTTGGGGATAATGATCAAGCAATATATGCTTTTAGAGGAGCTAATTATAAGAATATACTTAATTTTGAGAAGGATTATCCAGATTGTAAGGTTATTATGTTAGAGGAGAATTATCGTTCGACACAGAATATATTGGATGCTGCAAATAGTGTAATTAGACATAACAAAATGAGAAAAGATAAGAATTTATGGTGTAATAATGATGTTGGGGATAAGGTTAAGTATATTAAATGTGAAAGTGATAAAGAAGAATGTAGTTTTGTAACTGATAAGATTAAGGAATTACGAGATAAATATAATGTTAATTATGAGGATATTGCTATATTATATAGGACTAATGCACAGAGTAGATTGATTGAGGAAGAGATGCTTAAGAATGGCATTCCTTATAGAATTGTAGGTAGTTTTTACTTTTATAATCGTAAGGAAATTAAAGATTTGTTATGTTATCTTAGAATTATTAATAATCCAGATGATGATGTTAGTTTGCTTAGGGTTATTAATACTCCTAAAAGAGGAATCGGTGATAAGACAATTGAAGCATTATCTAAAGTAGCTAATGATAAGGGGATATCTTTATTTGAAGCAATTGATAGTGGTAAAGAACTAGGATTTAAAAATTTAATTTTGGAAATGAAGGAGAAATGTGAGAGTCTTACTTTGACTGAAATGGTAGAAATGGTACTTAAATTAAGTGGACTTAGGGATGAACTTAGTAGTGATAAGAGTTTAGAGTCGGAAATTAGATTGGAAAACTTGGAAGAATTTAAATCAATTACTAAAGGTTATGAAGAAGAATATGGAGTTATTTCTTTAACTGATTTTTTGAATGAAGTTTCTTTAGTTAGTGATATTTCGGAACATCAAGATAGTAGTAATAAAGTTAGTTTAATGACAATTCATGCGGTTAAGGGATTGGAATTTGATAATGTATTTATTGTTGGAATGGAAGAAGGAATTTTTCCACATTATAATTCAATTAATGAGGGAACGATGGCAGCGATTGAAGAGGAACGTAGGCTTTGTTATGTAGCTATTACGAGGGCTAAAAAGAATTTATGGATGTTAAATTGTAAACGAAGAATGTTATTTGGTAATACTCAGATTAATATGCCAAGTAGGTTTATGGAAGAAATTGATCCTAAATATGTAGAATGTGAAAATAATAGAGTTAGTCTTGTTTCTAAGGCAAGTAATTTTGTTAAGGGAAACATGTTTAGACAAGAAGACGTTTCTTATCAAGTAGGAGATCACGTTAAGCACGAGGAATTTGGGGAAGGCGTTGTAGTGGCGTGTGATAAGTCTTTAGTTACTATCGCTTTTCCACATCCTTTTGGAATTAAGAAAATGATGGCTAAACATAAAAGTATTAGTAAAGTTGAATAAAACTTGGTTTAGAAAAAAGTTTAGTACGGTTTTAAATTGGTTTTAGAATTAAAAATATCATTTTATAAATGATATTTTTTGATGGTTATGGAAGTATTGGCAATTTTATGGATAATTCATATAATATATTAGGTGAATTATATGAATTATCTAATGTTAGTTAACAAGAATAATTTATTAGAGAGAACGTATATTCCTGATGATTTGATAGATAGTGGAAGTATATATAGAGATAATATTTTAGTATGTAAAAAAGTTGCTAGAATGTTTAAACTTATGCGGGCTTTGGCTAAGGGTTATGGATATAATATTGATATTATGAGTGGATATCGAGATTATAATTATCAAGAGAAATTATATAATAAATTGGTTTTAGAAAAGGGATTTAATTATGCTTTTAGATATATTGCTTTACCTGGGGCCTCAGAGCATCAGACGGGATTAGCGGTTGATGTATGTGTTTATAGAGATAATAAATGTTATGTTGAACATGAAATTATAGATTTTGAAGAGTTAAATTTTGTTTTAAAAAATGCTCATAGATTTGGTTTTATACTGAGATATCCTTTGAATAAGGAAGATATAACTGGATATAATTATGAGGGATGGCATCTTAGATATGTAGGAAATATGGCTAGTTATATATATTATAACAATTTAACGTTGGAAGAATATTTTGAAAAATCTTGTCAATAAATGATAATCGTGCTATGATTATTGTGGTGATATTATGAAAAAAAGGGCTATTGTATTATTTAGCGTATGTGTGGTTATCCTTTTAGGAGCAATTATTTTAAATGCAATTACTAGTAAGTCTTATTTAGAAGAGATTAAATATGATAAACTTGTAGAAAAAATTAATAATAAGGATAGTTTTGTGCTTTTAATTAGTCAGACAATTTGTGATCATTGTAAGGATTATAAACCTAAATTAAGGAAAGTAGCTAATGATAATAAGTTAGTTGTATATTATATTGAATTTGATTTGCTTACTAGTGATCAAAAGACTAAGTTTAAGGATTTATTTGTTTTTGATGGGACACCAGTAACGGTATTTGTTAAAAATGGTGTTGAGGAAACGGTGGCAATGCGAATTAATGGTAATTCTTCAATTGAGAAAATTACTGCTAAATTTAAAAGTAATGGTTTTATTTAATTAACCATTACTTTTTATTTTATTTATCTATCATATAAATATTATCTAGGAGAATACCTGTACCTTCGGCAACACAAGTAAGTGGACTTTCAGCGGTAAATACAGGTACTTTTAATTCGTGGGCTAGTAGTTGATTGAAGCCATCTACTAAAGAGCCACCACCAGTTAAGACGATACCTTTATCAATGATGTCGGCAGATAATTCTGGAGGAGTTTGTTCTAGTATACCTTTAGCAGCGTGTATTATAGTATAAACGCTTTCTCGTAGTCCTTCTTCAACTTCTTCACTTGTTAGAGTTATAGTATGTGGTAATCCAGTTACAAGGTCTCTTCCACGGACTTCCATTTTTTCATTTCTACTACCAGGATAGACTGTACCTATTGTTATTTTTATTTCTTCAGCAGTGCGTTCTCCAACTAATAGTTTATATTTATCCTTTATGTATTTTATGATATCGTTATCAAAAGCATTTCCTGCTACTCTAATAGAGGCACTTTCGACAATACCTCCTAGTGAGAGAATGGCTATGTCGGTTGTTCCACCACCAATATCTATTACCATATTACCAGATGGTTTTGAAATGTCCATTCCAGCACCAATAGCTGCTACTTTAGGTTCTTCTTCAAGAAAAACTTTTTTGGCTCCTGTTCTTTCTGCGGCTTCTTTAATAGCATTCTTTTCTACTTGAGTTATATTTGATGGACAGCAAATAAGAATTCTTGGTCGTTGAAAAAAACTTTTGCCATTTACTTTTTTGATAAAATAATTTAGCATTACCTCTGTTGTCTCAAAGTCAGCAATAACTCCATCTTTCATAGGTTTTATAGCTTTTACTTTGCCGGGTGTTCGTCCTAACATTTCTCTGGCTTCAGTACCTACTGCTAATGGCCTTTTGGTATCTGAGTCAATAGCTACGACACTAGGTTCGTTTAAGACGATGCCTTGTCCTTTGATGTAGATTAGAACATTAGCTGTTCCTAAATCTATACCAATGTCTTTATTAAACATAATATCACCCTTTCTTGTATATTTTCTATTTTACCATATATTTACAGTTTTTTACAGTGTAAGTTGTTTTTTTCTCAAAAATAATTGACGGGTTGACTCCCCTCCAAGGATATGCCTTATTTCTAAGTGTTCATTCATAATTTTTTTTACAGATTGATAACGATTGACGTCAATTATTTTTAATCTTTCTTGAATATCTTTGTGAATTGTACTTTTACTAATGTTAAAGTAAGTAGCTGTTTTTCTAATTGTATCTTTGGTATTGATAATATGATCTGCTACGGCAATAACCCTTTTCATAATTTCTTTACTCAATATAATTACCCCTTCAGTTAATTATATTATTTGAAAAAAAGGCGTATGCCTATAATTCGTCTTTAGTCTTATTATAGTATTCTTCAGGATTAACATTTTTTCCTTGATAGCATAGTTCAAAGTGAAGATTATAATCTTTACTATAAAGACTACTAGTACCACTTTTTCCAATTACTTGACCTCTTATAACAGTATCATCTTTTTTCACTTTTATTTCAGATAAACTCTGATAGGTACTTATTAAATCATTATCGTGTTTTATTTTGATAGTTTTTCCTAATATTTCATTATCAGTAACTTCTAAAACTACACCGTCTAGTATAGAGATTATATCAAATGATTGATTTAGGGTATAATCTATACCAGTATTTTGCATATATGTATTTTCATAGAAAATAATAGAGTTTTCTTGACTTTTTGATTCTCCTTCATAGTTATAGAAGGTTTTAGAAATTGTTACTGATTCATTTGAAAATGGTTTTAAAATAGTTAATTGTTCATTGACTACTGGTATATATTCATTATCAGTAACAATTTCTTTATCAACATATTCCATATTATCATTACTTTCAAATTGATTTTTATTAACTACTTTTTGGATAAAATACATACTGGTACCAAATGTGGCTATAGCTATGGTATACATAGTAGGAACTACAAAACTTTTAAATCTTTTCTTATTCATTTTACTCACCTACTATAAGTTTGAACAAAATTGGTAATTATATACTTAATTTTTTAATTTTGTGATAAATGTGTTTTTGTAGTAGTGTTTTAGTATTTCTTCGTATGTATAACCTTTTTTAGCCATTCCTAGTGCTCCATATTGACTCATACCTACTCCGTGGCCATATCCTTTAGTAGTTATTTTAACGTTGTCTCCTAAAAGAGTAATTGTAAAATCAGTAGATCTTAGTGATAATTTACTATAAAGATCTGTTCCTTTAAATTCTTGATTATTTATTTTTAAAAGAAGTATACGGTTAGTACTACTTCTTTTTAATATTTCAACATTTAAGTTTTTATTATATGGCAAATTTAGTTTTTGATAAAATTCTTTTAGGGATAAGGTTTTATTAGTAAGATATGCACTTGATACTTCGCTGTCCCAGGGACTTTCAACACTTTTTAAATAGTCACATTCAAAATTAAATACTGCTTGACTATCTTCGGTATATCCGTTACTGGTTGAAAAGAATAAGGCATCTACGACAAGTGAATTATACGATAAATATTCATCAATGGTAGCATTAACTGCTTTTCTTAGTTTATTGATGTTTTTAACATAGTTATTACCCCAAGCTTTTTTTAAGTATTCGTTATCTAAATATACTTGATTTAGAATACTGTCTACGACATCATATTCTTTGCCTTTATTGTATTCTATTCTTTTTAAGGCATAACTTCTTGAGGCAACGGCTTGAGCTTTTAGGGCTTCGATATCAAAATTGATAGGCATTTCTCCAGCTAATACACCGACAATATATTCTTCTAGGGGAATAGTTTCAATATTATTAGTATTTAATCTTTTTACTCTAATATACCTAGTAGTAATATAATTTAACTCTATTTCTTTATAATTTTTATTGTAGATAAGAACAATAAAAAAAGGAATAAAAATTAATAGTATTATAAAGATCATAATTTTTTTCATATAATCCTCTTTTCTTAATTTGTACTTCCTTATTTTAAACTATTTAAAAATGATAAGATAAAGTTTGTAGTCATTGATGCAAGGCTAAATATGATAATGATGTAGAATACTTTTGCTTGGTAAACACGATTTTTTTTAAAAATGGCATTAATATTTACACCATCCATAGCCCAGATAACAATGATTAATACTAGTAGGTATAAAAGAAAATTATACATTTTCTTCTAATTCCTTTATTTTGTTGTTTCTAATAATGTAACGATCTATATTGGTAAATGGGGTTTCAATAAATGCTTTGACTACTTCTTTTAGGGTTTCTTTATCCATTTCTTCAGAGATAGCCATTACGTTAGCGTTATTATGAGCTTTAGATAAGACAGCTTCGCTAGTATTCGATACTTTTGCACAATAAATACCTTTCATTTTATTTAGGGCAATACTCATACCTATTCCTGTACCACAAATAGCAATTCCTAGTTTTATTTCTCCGTTTAGTATTCCGTTACCAAGTTTTTTGGCATAATCAGGAAAATCTGCAGGTTCAGTACTATCAGTCCCATAGTTTATTACATTATAACCTAAGTTAGTTAAGTATTCTGTCAAATATTGTTTGACTAATACGCCTCTGTGATCATTTGTTAATCCAATATTCATTTTTTTATCAGTCCTTTCTTTTACTGCTTATAATATCTAATTTAATCTTATGATACGTGACTGTTTTAGTCAATAAATTATAGCTTTTTTGACATTAGTTTTACAATGTTTTAATTTGTTTTATCATTAGTTTCATCTAGATCTTCGAATAATAGTTTTATATGGATTCTTATGAAAAGTTTTTTGATGAGTATATTGCTTTTATTAAAAAATATTCAAGTGCAACAAGTTATGATGCAGCATTAATGGCGGCTGATTACTCTAAATTTATGTTAAAATACACTGATTATCTAAATAAAATTAATTCTATTTCAGTAGGTGATCTATCTACAGCAGATTATTTATATTATACTGAAGTTTATGCTAGAATTATGGCTAAACTTGCTGAAATAAATAATTAGGTTTATTAGATTTTCAGTAGTAGATAATTTAGTTATAAAAAGACACTGTTTAATGGCCTTTTGTATTGGGAATTTTGGCAGCTTTTGGGAGCACTTGGCTCATTAATTTGGTACTTGGCTGCACTTGGGAGCACTCCGTAGCACTCGGCAAACCTAGCAGAACGTATCTAAAAACGTATCTAAAAAATAACAAATTTTAATAAATTACAATTCTTATATAATTATTACTTTTTATGATTTTTACCATTTGATAAATTGTTTTTTAATGTATTATATACTTCTTTTAAATGTTCAGTATCAAGTAATGGTAATTCAGTTATAATTGTATGTGCCATTCTTGCTTTATCTTCATCACTGAATTCAACAAATTCATCTGGATCAGATAAAGGTTCTTCGCTTCCATCTTCTGTGCGAATTGTATAATCAAAATCTTTGGGCGAATATCTTCTAGCTGATTCGCTTATTGAAACTTGTTGGCCTTTAATAAATTCAGAATTTTCATACCCTCTTTGTGGAATAATTAAACTTTCTACATCCTTTGCTTTTGGCGTATGTTTATATTTTCTATACATAGAGAATACAAATTCTAAATTATATTTTCTTATAAAATTACTAAGTAATATTAAATCTGTTTGAAGTCTTGTATTATATTCTAATCGTTTAGCTAATTCTTTATCATAAAAGATCATACCACTTGAATGTTCAATAATTCCTATTCTTTCAAATGAAAATCCTTTCATTTCTAATTTTTGTGGATTAATAACAGGCTTTAATGTCCCATCTAAAATTGCCTGTTTAATTGTTGTTTCTCTTTGTAACATTTTTTCCAATACTTTAAACAAATCTTTTCTATCTTTCATCAAAGTTCTTATACTATCTTCTGTTGAGAAAACGCTTTCAAATAATCTCATAGAGGCATCATCTTTAAAATCTTTCTCATCTAATCCCATTAAATGAAAAAATCTAGTTGGTGAAATTGATATTCTTTCAGTTCGACCTATGCTACTATCTATAATCCAAATTTTATCTCTATATAATCTATCATATAACTCCATATTATGTTCAAGTGATTCAAAAATTTTATCAAGTCTATCTTCTGTAACTCTATATTCAGTCTCAGTTAAATCATTTGGTCTTTTAGTAGATAATCTAAGTGTATCATCCGAAATAGCAAAGATCTTTTTTTGAGAATAACTATCTAATAAATCATACATAACATCATATAATTCATATTGTTCAAATAAGTTAGATATTTCTTTATTTGCTAACAATAACATCAATATTGATTCAACTTTATTATCTATATTCATTTCCATCAATCGTTCAATATTAGTTTGATATCTATTAATTAAATATTTATCACATAGTTTTAATACTTGCGCTAGTTCATGCATCGTAACAATTTTACCCATCTTATCAACTCCTATATAAATTATAACATAAATTATTGGTATAATTTTGATTATTACAACTTTTGAATAATAAATTACAATTTAGATAAGTTTTAGATACGTTTTGAATTCAATTTCAAAATTATACTTCAATATACTTTTTATCCTTATTTTATAATGGTTTGCAATGCTTTTTAAGAGTATCTAAAACGTATCTAAGACAAAAGACATGTCTAAAATTACCTAAATATTGTAATCATAGAAAAACCCGCAATCCCTTATTTTATACGGGTTCGCGGGCTTATTTACCACAACATTGTTTATATTTGCGTCCTGAGCCACAAGGTAAAATATTAAAACAACTGAGTAATTCTTTCCGTTTAAATTGGCTTTTTTTATTTTAAATTAATACTTTTTTATTCAATAATTGTAATTTTTTATTCAACAACTTATCTAATAACTTATCTAAAAATTTTGATTTATATTATTTAATTATAGTAGCATTTTCTACATATACTTTATGATACATGCTTATCTTTTTAACCGTACCACAGAAAGTAATTGTATCTCCTTCTTTATAAAAAGATAGCTTTTCTAATTCAGATTTATTTACTTTAATATATGATCCTGTATAATCATCAGGTTCAATTGGAGTAATAATTTCATTGTTCTTTATCTCTTGAATAGTAGTAGTAAATATATATGAATTTCCTTTGTACTTTTCATCATCATAAGGAGCACCTTCTTTAATTTGTTTAAAAGTCATTGTTGGAAGTCCTGTACAATCCATTTTTACCCAATTATCTTCTTCTACTTTTCTGTTATTTATTATAGTATATGAAATAGTACCAGCAATTATAAAAATAAATATCCATTTAATTAATTTTTTTTGTGCTCCATTTAATATAATTTGTGGATTATTATTAAAACTATAACCTAATCTATTTTTATCCTTAAATTGTTTACCACAATCCTTACATGTATATATTTGTTCTTCATACACTATTTTTCTTCTATTTTTTCTTTTAATTTCATAATCAACATTTTTGGAGCCACACTTGATACATTCTATATTTGAATGGTACATCTTTTCAGTTTCTTCTTCAGAAATATCTTCAAAACAATATGGACATTCTTTTGCATTTTTATCAACTTGATGGCCACAATATACACAATACTTCATACTATTCACCATCCTCTTCAGATACTTTAACGAGAACATCTCTAGGTTTTGAACCATTTTGTGGTCCTACTATTCCCTGCTCTTCCATATGATCAATTATACGACATGCTCTATTATATCCAAGTTTAAATCTTCTTTGAAGTAAGGATGCAGAAACTTTTCCACTCGATATTACAAATTCTAGAACATCTTTGTAAATAGGATCAAAATCAGTATCATCAATTATACTATCTATATTATCAATTTTCTTTTTTTCTACCACTTCAAATGATTTAGCTTCGTTTTCATCTTTCAATGCTTCATCCTTTTTAGTTGATTCTAATATTTTATTAAATTGGTTTCCAAATAAAACAAGTTTATTTTGGATATCATATGCTAATTCATGATTTGAAAACTCAATTACTGTATGAATTCCATTAGGTGATTTTATTGTTAATTCACCATATCTACAAACAGGATATTTTCTATTATTGTTAAATCTTAAATCTCTGGAACCATCCTTATTTGTGTATCTCCATGCATAATCAACAACCTCAGTATCTTTATAAAGTCTTTCACTTTCAACAAATCTTTGTGAAGAAATACCTAAAAACATATCTCTATATGTGCATCCAAATACTTTTCTAAAAGGTTTAAATACTAAAATTCTGTCTGGTGTAAAATACATTTTTTGATTTCTTAAATTTAAACCATAAATATCAATATTTGCTTTAATAAAAGAAGGCAACTTACTCATAACAAAAGCATTGTTTCTATCAACATTATTTCCAGCACCCGCATTATATTTTGTATTAAAAACTCTTGTACTTGAATTGATTTGCCATAATTTTCTATTTTGAGATAATGTAATCCATATTTCTTTTAGAGAATTATACATTTTTCTACTTTCATCATCAAACTCATAATATAATTTTATTTTCATAGTTGTAGTTATTAATATTTTTAAAGTTATTCCTGCAAAAAATGCCAAACTAAAAGCTGGATTAACTAAAACAAATAATGTTAGAAATAATGATAGATTTGCTAATCTATTAACGAACACTACTCTATTAATTTCTTTTAATATTGGATCATTTTTTCTTATATCCTCAATAGGAACATTTTGAAATAATTCTGTATCTCCAGTAATCAATTTTGATTCTTCGTGATATTCTGAATTATTATTTTTCCTTCCGCCCTGTTGCTCAACATACGAAACGCCAGTTCCTGGAATAGAATAAGTCTGTCTTGTACCACCATTTGCTAATTTAGTTGTTCTATATCCAGGAAAGCCCCAACTATATCCTATTCCAGACTTACTTAAATTAATTCTAAAACCAAAGCCCAAGTTAATGCTTTTTCTTAATCTCCATCCCACAAGTATCACTCCTATATTAATTATAACATATTAATTCATTTTTATCGTGAATATGACAAAAAAACTTATCTAAAACTTATCTAACCGCCTTTTTTAAGGTAAAATTACTTAAAAATTGTAAGTAGTAAAAAGCTCGCAAGCCCTTTATTTATAAGGGTTTACGAGCTTATTTTCCACAACACATTTTATACTTGCGTCCACTCCCACATGGACAGTGTCTTTAATCTATGTTTTATATTTTACGAGTTCTTTTTTTGTAATGGTTACCTAATTCTACTCTTTCTTCAAAGTTTTTGTCTTTGTTGCTTGTTTTGTAATTATTATATCTTCTTATATTGTTCTTCTTTGCTTCGTTAATACCATCTTGATAAGCGATAATATCATCTGTATCTGGGGTACGTCTTAACCAATCAACATTATACCAAGCATTTTCTTCGGTAATTTTTTCACTACTACGATAAGATAAGTCGGGAGTTATTTCATTTTCTTTAATTTTATATAGTGGTGTCTTGGTAATTAAGTCGATCATTGTACCATTTACTATTCTAGCATTAATTGGTGGCATTACTCCGTAATTGTAATTATTTGGATTTAAGCGATAGTATTTATACTTTGGATAATAACCGTCGTATACTGACATTAAGAATTCTTCTAGAGATGTTATTCTTTCAACATATCTGTTGATTGCTTCTTCATCTTGCTCTAATTTTCTTAGCATATAATCTGCCATTCTTGGAGCTACAGGAATTAATTTTTCGTAGCTTAATCCTCTTACTTCAATATTTTTGCTGGAATATTTTATTTCTTTACAAGTAACACAATCATATAATTTACCTGCTATTTCGTAAGCAAAAACTGGAAATGATCCTTCTACTAGCCAACAGGTATTACCGATAGTAATTTTGTTGTCTAATTCCATAAAATCTTCTTCAATAGTTTCTAAATTAGTATATTCCTTTCTTAAAACGTCACGCATAACACTGAATGGTTCTAATGCAACGGGATGAGTTGTAACATCTAGACAACCATTTAATATTAGGCAATAAATTTTTTTCTTTTTCATATGAACCTCCTGATAGTTATTATTATAAAGAAAATATTTATGATTGTCAACTAACTATTTAATAGAAAAAAATCATAACTGTTTAATAGAAAAAAATCATAACTGAAGTTATGATTTTTAAGGCTTTTTATTTTGTAAAACCATATTTTTTGTTAAACTTATCTACTTGTCCTTTTCTTGTAGTATTATTTTGTGTACCCGTATAAAATGGATGACATGCTGAGCATACTTCAACGCTGATATCTTTTTTATTAGATTTAGTTTTAAAGGTATTACCGCATGCACAAGTTACAGTAGCTTCGACATATTCTGGATGAATATTCTTTTTCATATTATTTCTCCTTTCGCCATGACAAAAGTAAGTCATAGTAATAAATTCAAAGTATATTATATCAATATTTTTTTTAAATTTCAACTATAAATTGTTATTTTCTTTTAAGATATTATAAATTATACGATAACCTGATTCATTTAAGAGATAATTGTTTTCTTTAATTAGATATTTGGGATTATTCTTTATGAGGTTATTTAAGTCTATAAAGGTATAATTCCTTGCTTCCGTTATTTTCTTTAATTTAAAATTTATATAAGTAAATAGATCGTTATTTTTTAGGGTTATGTTATAGTATCCTAGAACATATACTCTTTGGTAATCATAACGATTTATCTCATCTAAGATGTATTCTGTGTCATTTATCATTTTATTTAAATAGGTGTATATTTCTTTTGTATCTGTATTTATTTTGCTATAGATATCGTTATTTCCAATAGAGAGAATTAGGATATCTGATTTTTTTAATAATTGATGGATAGATATGAGTTTGTTGTCTATTTCTATTTCTTCATTATATTTTATAGTATTAACTAAATCTATGATACGGTAGTCTTTATTAATAAAACAGTTATTATAGATTATTTGGGGATTGTTTAGAAGATAGGGATTATCTGCTACTTTATCACCTATTGATAGATAATATGGAGTTTTATTAATAGTTAGTTTATAGGTTATATAACAGGTAAATACTGATAGAAAAAGAAATAATATTAACATTATTTTTTTCATAGACATCACTACTTAATAATATTATATTATTTCTATTTTAGCACCAACTTTAGTTAATTTCTCAATTATTTTGTCGTATCCTCTTAGGATATAGGAGATATTATCAATGGTAGTTGTACCTTCTGCTATTAGACCAGCTATTAATAGTGAGGCTCCTCCTCTTAGGTCTGTAGCGGTTACGGCAGTTCCTTTTAGTGGGGTTTTACCTTTGATAACGGCTTTTCGGTTATCTTTTCTAACTTTAGTATTGGCACCCATTCTATCTAGTTCTTTTAAATTTTGAAATCTGTTTTCATAGATAGTTTCTTCAATGACGCTACGTCCGTGGCATTGGGTTAAAAAGGTAGCCATTATTTGTTGCAAATCGGTAGCAAATCCTGGATATACTAAGGTTTTTATATTAGTTGAAAGGTATTCGTTAGTATCGTTAATAATGATATTATCTAGTCCTATTTCCATATTTACTCCACATTCTGTTAATTTGGCAATTAGGGCTTCTAGATGGCTTGGTATCATATTATCTATTTTTAATTTCTTACCTAGTAAGGCTCCAATTATTAAATATGTTCCAGCTTCAATTCGATCTGGTATTACTTCGTGAAAGCAACTATGTAGGTATTTAACACCTATTATGGTAATTGTACTGGTACCAGCTCCTTTTATTTTAGCGCCCATATTGTTTAGAAAGGTAGCAATGTTTACTATTTCTGGTTCTTGGGCAGCGTTGTCAATAACAGTTTTGCCTCTGGCTTTTACAGCTGCTAGCATTATGTTAATAGTGGCTCCAACACTAGGAAAGTCAAGATAGATGTTGTTTCCTCTTAATTTATCAGCTTCTATTATAAAGTGATTATCTTCTTCAGTTATTTTAGCTCCTAGTAACTCAAATCCTTTTAGATGGAGATTTATTGGTCTAGCACCAATGGCACATCCTCCGGGAAAGTACATATCTACTTTTTTGAATTTTCCTAATAGGGCTCCCATAAAATAGTAAGATGCACGAAGTTTTTTAGATAATTCTTGAGTAATTTCTTTGTTAACAATGTTACTGGAATTTATTTCTACTTTTCCTTTTTCACGATTAATTTTAGCGTTTAGGTGAGTTAGAATTTTCTCTAAGTCATCAACATCTGTAATATCAGGAATATTATTTATTGTTACGGTTTCATCACATAGGATAGAAGCCGGAATTAAGGCAACAGCACTATTTTTGGCTCCACTTACAGAAATGGAACCAGTTAATTTGTGGCCGCCTTCAATTTTAATTTTAGGCATAGGTACCTCCTTGGTTTATTTTATGATATATTTGTGTTTTTGTTAATATTACAAATAATTTTATTAGTTGATGTATAGAATATCATATTTAATTAGTTTTTTCAAGTTTTAATTAAATACTTATTAAATCTGTTTCTTTATTTTGACTAGTTACTATGATGTGATCAATGTGTATATTTTCTTTGTTTAGCCTTTCATTTAGAGTGTCTAGGGCTAATTCTTTGGTGTTATTTTCTTCGGATAAATGGGCTAAAAGAATATATTTTGTTTTATTTCCAATAAATTTTGATAAATATTTGGCGGAATCATAGTTTGATAAATGTCCTTTGTCCGAAAGAATTCTTTGGCGTAATTCGAATGGATATCTCCCGTTGTTTAGCATTTCTATATCGTGATTGCTTTCCATTATATAGATGTTTCTATTACTTAGGATGTCAAAGTATTTGTTGTTTATATATCCCGTATCGGTTATATATACAATGGATTTATCGTCGTTGTTAACTATATATCCGACAGAGTCTTCAGTATCGTGAGATGTTTTAATAACATTAATGGTTAGATCTTTAATACTGAAAGTTGATTCTTTGATAAAGCAATAATTTTTTACATAGTCTAGATAGGGGTACATCTTTTCTGTCATATAGATGCAAGGATTAATTCTTTTTAAAAGAACTTGTAATCCTTTTATATGATCTACGTGAGCGTGGGTTATTAAAATGGCATCTATTTCATTGGGGTTTATATTTAATTTTTGTAATTTTTCAATGATATATTTGCTACTGTTACCGGCATCAATAAGAATTTTGGCATTTTTACTTTCAATATAGGTAGTGTTCCCTTTACTACCACTGGATAATACTGAAACGTTCATTAGTATAAGCTAAATGGATTTATATGGGTTCCACCGCCATATGGAACACCAATCCATACGCCAAAATCTAAGTGGGTTCCAGCGTATGAAGATGATCCATATGCTGGAGTGGGAACAACATAGCCGGTATTACCCATTGTAGCTATTTTTTGACTGCGAGATACAGTTTGACCTTTTCTTACGTTTATTGAATTTAAGTGCATATATTGAGTGTAATATCCACCAATATTGTGATTTATAATGATATAGTTTCCTCGACCGTTATTACATTTTGTATCTCCACGTACACAGCCAGAACCAACATCGGCAATAGTACCATTATTGGCAGCGTATATTGGGGAACCAAAACCAACGTAAATATCTATGGCAGCGTGAAATGCTCCCCAACGGTATTGGTAATATGTTGTAATGGTATATGGTTTTTTTGTTGGCCATGCCCAGTATGATAAATCGGCAACATTAGGAATATATTTATCTCCTTTTACTAGTATTTTACTTACAGATGGTTTTATTTCAACGCTACCTACTAAGGCAACGTCTACTAGTTGACCATTTATATATTGATATTTTCTTGTTATTTTATCAAGACCGTTTTCCCCTTCTCTTTCGGTATATGAATATCCGACTACTAGTTCACTATCATATTTAATTTCTGTAGTATATGACTGGGGTTCATCTTTGACAGAGTGTTTTTCTACGACAATACTAATTATAGGATTAATTAGTCCAACTACTACTTTTTGAGAAGTATATAGTAAGTTGTTTTCACTGGTAAATTCTGGATTAGCAATTAAAAATTCTTGAACATTTAATTTATTGGCATTAGCAATTGATTCAATGGTATCACCATCTTTTACAATGTAGGTGTTTTGTTCTTTGGTTGTTCCATATAATAAGTATTTAGTTAGGGTTGATTCTTCGGTGAATATTTCTTCATCGGTAGAAATATATCCTTCTTTATAAACAATGTTTTCTTTAATATAGATATTTTCTATTAATTCTCCAGTATCAACTATTTTTTCTTGAGTTGAGGTCATAAATTTATTATATTCTTCTTTGTCAACAAAGGCTTTGACAATATCTATGATAGCATCATCAAATATTTGCTTATTAATGACATTTAATTTAATAATTTCTGTCTTCTTTTCTTCTTTGCTATCTTCATTTTTGTTATTAGTTGTTGTCTGTTCATCAGATATTTCTTTTTCTATTTCAACAATTATTCCTTTAATTGTAAAATTTTGTTCCTTTACTAAGAGACGATATATTTCATCGTTACTGTCATATTTTTTATTATAAGTAACGATTTTTTTTATTTCAACACCTTTAGGAGTGTATATTTTATCGACATTGTACTTTTCTTTCAATTTTTCTTCTTGAATATTAATATAATCTTCAAAGGATTCTTTTGATTTAACGGCACCAATCTTTTTTCCCTCTAGATAAACACCGTATACTTCGGTTGGAGTTTTATTTACGGTTAGTTTAAATCCGACAAGGAACAAGGATAGAAAGGAGACGATTATAATTAAAATACTACTAAACGTCCATTTATGCGGCATTTGGACCACCATCCTTTTTTAGTGATAAGAAGGTTGAGGTTTTCTTCTTGAAAAGCATATCTATAGTAGCGGTTGGACCGTTACGATGTTTTAGGATTATTAGTTGAATTGGTGTTGGTATTGAATCATCGGTTACTGGAACTTCGGTATCTGGGGCGTGAAGAGCAGCAACAATATCGGCATCTTGTTCAATTGCTCCGGATTCTCTTAGGTCACTTAAAACGGGTTTTTTGTCTTCTCTTTTTTCAACGTTTCTTGATAATTGTGATAGTGCTATTACAGGAACATTTAATTCAAGGGCCATAGTTTTTAATTTTCTTGAGATTTCTGATATTTCTTGTTGTCTGGCTCCTTGATATTTACCTGATGAATCTATTAATTGTAGATAATCTATGACTACTAAACCAAGACCTTCTCCTTGAGTAGATAGTCTTCGACATTTTGCTTGAATTTCACTGGCGGTAGTTGCTGTACCATCGTGAAAGTATATATTTGTATCTGCTAATTGGCTTATTGCTTCATTAATACGACGATAATCTTCATTTTCTAATCTTCCTGTTTGAAGTTTTTTGTTATCTATTTGTCCAAGTGAGCTAATCATTCTTAAGACTAATTGTTCGGCAGGCATTTCTAATGAAAAAATGGCAATATTTTTTTTAGTAGATTTAGCAGCCGCAGTGGCAATATTTAGAGCAAAAGCGGTTTTACCTACGGCTGGTCTGGCAGCAATAATTATTAACTGCGTCTCGTGGAGACCTTCTGTTATATTATCTAAGTCTTTTAGTCCGGTGGTTAATCCAGTTATTCTTCCTTTATTTTTAACTAGTTGTTCAATGTCTTCTTGAGTTTTTGTTAAGACGTCTTGTATTTTTCTAAACTCAGTGGTTCTTCGTGTCTTTCCTACATTTAAGATTTCTTTTTCGGCTAACTCAACTGCTTCGGCGACGTCGACTTCTTGCTCGTTGGCTTTTTTTTCAATGGCGGTGGCAGTTTCAATTAGTTTTCTTAAGGTATATTTTTCAACAACACTGTTGATATAGTATTCAATGTTGGCACCAGTAGCTACGCTTGATATAATTTCTGAAAGGTACTCTACTCCACCAACTTGATTTAATAGATTATGGTCTACTAATGAAGTGGTCACGGTGTTAACATCAACAGGATTGTGTTTATCATATAATTCTTTTATTACTTCAAAAATTTTGGCATTGCTATCTAAGTAGAAGTATTCTTTTTCTACTTCTTCGCAACCTTTTTGAAGTGACATTTTGGAATAAAACATTGATCCAATTAAGGCTTTTTCGGCATCTATATTATTTGGTAGGCCTTTATTCATACTTATCACCTTCTTAGTCACGATGTGACTTCTTATATATGATTATACTATAAAAGTTAAAATATGTCATTAAAAAGAAAGAAAAAAGTCCTTGTTCTAAAATGTACCCAATGTCAAGGACTAAATAAAAAAGAGAGAATTTAAACAATGGA
>ENA-OPAY01000004-OPAY01000004.1-human-gut-metagenome-genome-assembly--contig:-NODE-4-length-86329-cov-4.725804_pt1 | contig 86329 bp, 97 predicted proteins | sample MGYA00241064_ERZ501444 | MGnify/ENA primary metagenome ERZ501444 (study PRJEB25962, sample SAMEA2042573) | human gut metagenome | biome: human gut; feature: human-associated habitat; material: faeces... | reverse complement strand
ACCTATAAAGTAGGTCTCTCTTTTTTTGAGAGTCCACCTTACAGGTTACATTTTATTCGGACTTCTGGTTTTTTATTTTTCTTTAATAGTTATTTTTAATTCACAAGTAACTTTTTTATGTAATTCAAGCTTTACATAATGAGTTCCCAATAGGTTTAGTGATGAATCTATTTTTATTTTCTTTTTATCAATATTATATCCTAATGAGGAAAGACTTTCTTCAATTTGTTTGGTAGAAATATTACCAAATAGTTTACCATCTTTACCAGCCTTGGATTCAAAAATAAGGTTTTCTTTTTCTAATTTTGTTTTTAATTCGTTGGCTTTCTTGATATCTTCTTGTTCTTGAAGCTTTCTTTGTTTAATATCATTGTCTAGTCTTTCGTTACTTGTCTTGGTGTATTTTACAGCATAACCATTTTTAATTAAAAAATTTGTGGCGTATCCATCAGATACTTCTTTTATTTCATCTACTTTTCCTTGTTTTTTTAAATCTTTAATGAAAATTACTTTCATAACATCACTTTCCTTTCCTTAATTATAACATATTTAAGTAGTAAATGCACTATTTATATAATAAAAAGCAAGCTCTTAAAGGGCTTACTTTGTAGTATATGGTATAAATCCCATATATCTTGCTAATTTTACTTGTTCAGCTACATGACGTTGGTGTTTTGCACAAGTTCCAGTAAATCTTCTTGGTAAAATTTTACCTGAATCATTTATATATTTACTGATTACTTCAACGTTTTTGTAATCAACTGGTTTTCCAATACACATATAGCAAACTTTTTTTCTTTTTTTGCGAAATTCTGCCATTTTTGTTCCTCCTTTTTTAGAAAGGTAAATCATTGTCACTTATTTCAACTTTTTCTCCAAAACTAGCAAATGGATCGTTATCTATGTTTGTAGTTTCTGGTGGTTGAATGTTAGCATCAAATGGATTTTCTTCGGATTCTCTTGGAGAAATACGATTGTTATCGTTAGCTGATCCTAAAAATTCAACATTGTTGGCTATTACTTCAGTAACATAAGTTTTTTTACCTTCATTATTGTCGTAGCTTCTAGTTTGAATTCTTCCTTCTATTGCTACTTGTCTTCCTTTAGAAAGATATTTTGCAATGTTTTCTGCTGGTTTATTCCATACGGTAACATTTATAAAATCAGTTTCAGGTTCTTTTCCTTGAGCAACTGGTCTTGATATTGCTACGTTTATTTGGCATACGGCAGTACCATTGGCAGTGTGCCTTAGTTCTGGGTCACGTGATAATCTTCCTATTAAAATTACTTTATTCATTTTTCCTCCTACTTTTCAACATTTAATACTAAATGTCTAATAATATTTTCTTCAATTGATGCAATTCTTGAAAATTCCTTAACAGCAGCATCAGTATTAGAGTCAATATTGTATAAGAAGTAGAATCCAGACTTAAATCCTTTGATTTCATAGGCAAATTCTTTTTGTCCTAATTCTTTTGATAAAGTAATTGTAGCTTTGTTATCGGTTAAAGATTTTTCTAATTTTTTAACAACATCTTTAACTGTTTTTTCTTCTAAATCAGGCTTTACAATAAACATTATTTCATATTTTCTCATTATTACACCTCCTTATGGTCTATGGCCTTTTCAGGCAAGCAAGGTATGTCTTTATGACGATATTTTAGGTTATTATCCTTCGCTCAAGTGGTATTATATCAAATTATTATTTTGATGTAAAGAAAAATCGTGCTTTTATTAATATTTATGCTGATTGTTTGTAAATTAATAATGGGAATTATTTTTTATTGATTTAAAGTTTGATAATCTTGTTATTAATAAGAATTATAATTTCATTATATATAAAAACTGCTCTATGAGCAGTGGATTGGTTTTATTCGTTATAGTATTCATCAATATTTTTTGGTACTTTATCATTAATAACAGCATTGATTATTTTTTCTTCTTGTTCTTTTGATACTGGTCTGCCAGTCATTTCTGAAAGGGTTGAAATTACCTCTTTTAGTGTACCTTCATCTTTCATATTACCATTTTGAAGTTTACCGGCTAATGATAATATTGTATCTTTATCAACTTTTGTTTTCTTTTCTACTTTTTTGAAGAAATTATCAGAAAAACCCATATATACCTCCTTAGTGTATTATATGAGTTTATTTATAATTGTTTCTATTGATTATTCACCATTACGATTTTTAAATTCTATTTGAATTGGGGTTCCTTCAAAATCAAATGATTCTCTTATTTTATTTTCTAAGTATCTTTCATATGAGAAATGAACTAGACCCTTGCTATTTACGTTAAAGATAAATTTTGGAGGGGTTATGCCTTGTTGTGATACGAAGTATATTTTTAATCTTTTTCCTTTATAAGATGGTGGCATATTTATGATAACTGCATCTCTTATAACGTCATTTAAAAGACTGGTTTTTACTTCTTTTTTAGAGTTTTCGTAAACTTTCTTTATCTCAGGCATTAGAGTATGAATTCTTTTTTTAGTTTTGGCTGAGAGAAATACTATTGGGACGTATGAAAGGAACTGAAATTCGTTACGCATTAATTTAGTGTATTCAGCAATGGTTTTATCTTTAACGGTATCCCATTTATTGACTACTAAAACTAGTGGTTTGCCGGCTTCTAAGGCATAACTGGCAATATGTTTATCGTGTTCAATAATACCTTCTTCGGCATTTATAACAACAACACAGACATTACTTCTTTCAATGGCTTTCATTGCACGTATAACACTATATTTTTCAATATTTTCGTAAATTTTTCCGCTTTTTCTGATACCAGCAGTATCAATAATAACATATTGTTCTTTATCATAGGTAAATGGTGTATCAATGGCATCTCTAGTAGTACCAGCAATGTTACTAACAATAGATTTTTCTTCGTTAACAATAGCATTAACTAGGCTACTTTTACCAACATTTGGACGACCAATTACACAGAACTTTATTTTATCATCTAAAAGATTCGTCTCTTCTTGGGGAGAAAAATCTTTGGTTATTTCATCGAGTAAGTCCCCTATTCCTAAATTGTGTTCACCACTTATTGGGAGAATATATGGGAATCCTAATTCATAGTAGTTATAAATATCATTTTTTCTTTTTTCATTATCTATTTTATTGACGGCTAAAATGATTTTTTTACCGCTTTTCATAAGCATATCTCTTATTTTAAAATCATTGGCATTTAAATCTTCTTTACCATCTAAGATAAAGACAATAACATCAGCTTCATCAATAGCTATGGTAGCTTGGATGATTATTTCTTTATTAAAATCTGATTCGGATAAATCAATACCTCCTGTATCTATAAGATGGAATTTGTAGTTATTATATGTAACATCTCCATAAATTCTGTCTCTAGTTACTCCGGGAGTATCTTCGATAATGGATATTTTTTTACCTACTAATTTGTTGAAAATTGTAGATTTACCAACATTTGGGCGGCCTACTAAGGCAACTGTAGGAATTTTCATAAAATTACCTCCTTATTTTATTTCTAGAGTTTCTTCTATTTTGTTATATACTTCTTGTTTTCCGGCTTTAGTTACGCTAGAGAAGAGAATTAAGTCTTCTTTAGTAACTCCAAGAGTTTTTGTTATTAGATTAATATTCTTTTCGTGACTATTTTTATTTACTTTATCTAATTTAGTACAAATAATGGTTACGGGAATATTATAATGTTTTAAGTAATTATACATTAATATATCATCTTCAGTTGGTTTGTGTCTAAAATCAATTAAAAGAAATACCATCTTTAAGTTTTCTCTTTGTTCTAGGTAATCTTCCATTATTAAACCGAATTTGTTTTTTAATTGCTTGCTTACTTTAGCAAAACCATAACCTGGGGCATCTACTAAGTAAAAGAAATCATTAATTAAATAGAAGTTAAGTGTTTGGGTTTTGCCTGGAGTAGCACTTGTTCTAGCAAAGTTTTTACGATTAATTAATGTATTGATAAAACTACTTTTGCCAACATTAGAACGACCTACGAGAAGGAATTCATTTTTCCTATCAGTAGGAAATTGACTAAGTCTTACGGCAGAGATAGTTAATTTAACATCTAAAATTTTCACAAAAATCACCAATAACATTATATTAAATATTTGTTAATTAGTCAAATATGGTGTTTTTTTCTTTGGTTAAATGTTTTTTTATTGTATAATATTTTTGATTTGGAGGCTTATATGGAGGAATTATTTAATAATTGTCAATTGTGTCCTAGGAAATGTTTAATTAATAGAAATAGGGGAGAATTAGGTTTTTGTAGGGCTGGGAATAAAATTAAAATAGCTAAGGCTTATTTACATATGTGGGAAGAGCCTTGTATAACTGGGAAGTTGGGATCTGGAACAATATTTTTTAGTAATTGTAATTTGAGGTGTATTTTTTGTCAAAATTATTATATTAGTGAACTTGATAATGGGGTAGAGATTAGTGTTAGTAGATTTAGTGAAATATGTTTAGATTTACAGAGTAGGGGGGCTAGTAATATTAATTTAGTTACTCCGACACACTTTGTTCCTTTAATAATAGAGGGAATTAATTTGGCAAAAAATAATGGATTGAGGATACCTATAGTTTATAATTCTTCGGGATATGAAAGTGTTGATACGCTTAAATTACTTGATGGAATAGTTGATGTGTATTTACCTGATTTTAAATATTATAGTGATGAATATGCTGTTAAGTATTCAGGATGTAAGGATTATTTTAAATATACGGAAGTAGCGATTGAGGAAATGGTTAGACAAAAGCCAAAATGTGTTTTTGATGATAATGGGCGAATGATTAGTGGTGTAATAGTTAGACATATGCTGATACCTGGAATGGAGGAAGATAGTAAAAAAATACTTAAATTCTTGTATGATAGATATAAGAATAATATTTATTATAGTATAATGAATCAATATACTCCAGTTAGAGTTTGTAAATATGATTGTCTTAATAAAAGAGTAACGCTAGAAGTTTATGAAGAGGTTATTGATTATGCTTGGAAGATTGGAATAAGAAAGGCATTTGTTCAAGAGGAAGGGACGGTTAGTGAGAGTTTTATTCCTAATTTTGATTTTAAGGGTTAAAAAAATAACCTTTTTAGGTTATTCTTCTAAATCTTGATATTCTTTATTTAGAGTTGTATATTTCTCTGTAATTTTATTATTTTCGGCTTTTTCTAATGGATACCATCCTTTTTTAAACATTAATTCAAATGTTTCTCTTTGAAGATTGATTATTTTTTCAAAGGTTTTATTATATTTGGCAAATAGGTATTCATTGCTTGCTTCAGTCATACTGATAGTATAATTTTTAGATAATTCTTTCAAACTTGTAAGAAGGATGTTAAGATAATCTTTATCATTCAAGTTAGAAGATTTAGGGACTTCTACTTCTGGATTAGTTATTTTGTTGTTCATTTTGACCTCCTAGTATTTCTAGTATTTGATGCATATTAAATTTAAATAGATCTATACCTTTTATAAGATGTGTTTTTATTTCTTCTTCTTGAACTTGTGAGATGGCATTATGAGTAGTTTTATATGCAATATAATTCCATTCAAACATATCTGATAGGTAATCTAGATCTTTACCACTTATGATATTTGGTACTTCTTGATAATTATTCATTTGATCTCCTTTCGTATTTATTATTTACGAAAAGGAAAATTTTATAATATAGAAAAAGTATTATAGCTTTAATATTTAAAAAACTATATTACTTTTTATATTTTTAATCTTTGTCACGGCCAAAAACAATAAGGGCTAATCTTAAAATCTGAAGAAGGGAAGTTACTAGAGAAGCAACATAAGTGAATGCAGCTGCGTGTAACATTGATGAAGAATCGCTTAATTCATCGTTATCGACGATGTTTAATTTTATTAGTTGTTTTTTTGCTCGACTCGAAGCATTAAACTCTACTGGAAGAGTTATTAGTTGAAATAATAAAATTGATAATAAAAGGATTAGGCCAAATTTAGCAAGACCTATAGCATTGAATATTAAGCCAATTATAACGACAAGATAACCTATTTTTGAAGAGAAATTTGTTATTGGTACTAAAAGAGATCTTATTTTCATAAAAGTATATCCTTCTTTATCTTGGATAGCGTGACCGCATTCGTGGGCAGCTACAGATACTGAGGAAATAGATGTTCCATCATAGATATCTGCTGATAGGTTAACAGTCTTGTTTCGGGGATCATAATGATCTGTTAAGTTTCCAGTAATTTTATTTATTTTAACATTTTCTAAGCCATTGGCATCTAGAATTTTTCTGGCAGTATCAGCACCAGTTTTCTTACCAGATGTAGGAATGTTTCGATATTTATTATAAGAAGACATTACATATATTTGAGCTAGAAGGGTAATTAAGAATCCTAAAAAGGGAATAGTATATTCAATAAGAAAATAATCATTATAATTCATTATTTTATCACCTCATAGGTTGTTCCTTCACGGCTATCTTTCAAGATAATACCTTTTTCTTGAAGTTCATTTCTTATACTATCGGCTAAAGCATAATCTTTATTTTTTTTAGCAATGTTTCTTTTTTCTATCATTTCATTGATATAAGATACTAATTCTTCATTTATTGTGTCTTCTTTTGTTAAATCAAGAGACAACACTTTATCAAAAGATTTTATTAATGATAATTTAGTGGTATTATTTATTGAGCTTTTTAGAATGTCATATAAAACTGTTAGGGCATTGGAAGTATTTAAATTATCAGCAAGACATTCTTTAAATTGGTTGTTATATTTATCAAAGTCTTCTTGTACTAGAGGACTATTATCTATAGAGATAGATTTTATTTTGTTTAGAAGTTTATTGTAAGAATTCTTAGCAATATCTAATGATTCAAAACTGAAAGTTAATTGTTTTTTATAATGTGATTGAAGACAGAAGAAACGGTATACGAGTGGAGAATAGCCTTTTTCCTCAAGTAAATTTAAAGTTAAGAAATTACCACTTGATTTACTCATCTTTCCGGTAGCATCTAATAGATGTTCAGTATGAATCCAGTAATTACACCATTTATGTCCTAAGTAACTCTCTGTTTGAGCAATCTCGTTAGTGTGATGGGGGAAGATATTATCAACTCCGCCACAATGTATATCTAGGTATTCACCAAGACATTTTAACGAGATACAAGAGCACTCTATGTGCCATCCAGGGTAACCTGTTCCCCAAGGACTTTCCCATTTTAACTCTTGGTTGTCAAATTTTGATTTTGTAAACCAAAGTACAAAGTCTGTTTTGTTCTTCTTATTAGAGTCTTCCTCTACTGTTTCTCTTACTCCTGATATTAATTCTTCAGCAGTATGATTGGTTAGTTTATAATAATCATTTAACTTAGATGTATCAAAGTAAACATTGCCATTAGCAAGATAGGCGTAACCTTTTGTAATTAATTTTTCTATAAAACTTATGTATTCTTTAATCATTGTAGTAGCTGGAACTACTTGTTCTGGCCATTTTATATTTAATTTGGTACAATCGTTTTTAAAACATTCGGTATAATAGGCTGCTATTTCTAAAACACTTTTTTGCTCTCTTTTAGCACCTTTTAACATTTTATCTTCACCAGTATCGGCATCGCTTGATAAATGACCAACATCGGTAATATTCATAGCACGATGAACGTTGTATCCGAGATAGTTTAAGGATTTTTCTAGAATGTCTTCACTAATATAGGTTCTTAAATTACCAATATGAGCGTAGTAGTAGACTGTTGGTCCACAAGTATACATATTAACTCTATCTTTATTGTAAGGAATAAATTCTTCTTCTTTTTTAGTTAATGTATTATATAATCTCATAATATCTCTCCTTTTTCTTTATAATTATATCATTTTATATATTTTATGTAAATAATTTTAAAGAGATAAAGTATGTGATATTGTTGTGTTACAATTGATGTGAAACATTTCTATAGAAAAAAAGAGATTCAAGTCGTATAATATTGAGTTGAACAAAAAATTTATACGAAAGGACTTGAATCACAATGAATATTATAAATGAAAATAACGAAAAAAGCAAAAGATATTTGTCTCATGAATTGCATATTAGAGAAAATGCAGTTAAAACTTATAGAAACGGAAATTCAATTAGTTATGTATGTAGAAAATACCATATATCTAGACCTTTATCGTTGGAATAAACAATATGATGGAACTAAAGAATCTTTAAAAGATAAGTCGCATAGACCATTATCAAAACATCCTAATGCTCATACTGATGAAGAAATAACTTGGATTAAAAATCTAATAAGAAGAAATCCTGATATTACATTATGTGAATTATGGTATAAATTAAGAATTAACCGAGGATATTCAAGGCATATTGGAAGCTTATATAGAGTATTAAAAAGATTAGATTTTTATAAAGAAATAAATATTAAAAATACATCTAAATATGTGCCTAAAAAATATGATACACCAAAGCAATTAGGAATTAAATGGCAAATTGATGTAAAATTTGTTCCAACTTGTTGCCATAGCAACAAAATACCTAAAGATAAAAAGTTTTACCAATATACATGCATTGATGAAGCTTCTAGAGAAAGATTTCTTTTTTGGTATGATGAACACACGTCAGTTAATACCGTAGATTTTGTAAAAAGATGTATTTCCTATTACGGATATAAAACAATAGAAATTCAAACAGATAATGGAACAGAATTCACTTGGAATCAAAGTAAAATGAAGAAGCTGCATCCACTTGGTGAATTGTGTTTAAAATTAGATATTGATCATCACAAAATTAAACCAAGAACACCAAGACATAATGGAAAAGTTGAAAGAAGTCATAGAAATGATAACGAAAGGTTTTATAATAATTTAAAATTTGATTCGCTTGAAGATTTAAGAATAAAAGGCAAAAAACATTTAGAAAGAACTAATAAAATACCAATGGCAGTTCTAGGATATAAAACACCATTAGAAAAAAGACAAGAATTAATTATTTCTTTGCTTAACAATTATAATACATTCATTTCTTTAGTCAATGCAAAATAAATTTAACTAAAGTTAATCATTGACTAAATTCATTTCTGTATTATTTGTGTGATAGCAAAGAAAAAACAACCCAATACTAATTGGATCATTTTTATCAAAATTTTTGTTTCACATCATTTACAAATATACATAAGTTGGAGATATTTACTTGTGTAAACTTTTTGGAAAAGAATTGATTTTATTAAGAGTTATCTTTATACTTATATTAGAGGTGTTATTTTTGAAACAAGGGAAATTTATTGTGGTATCTGGACCATCAGGAGTTGGAAAGGGAACTATATGTAATATTTTGATGAAGGAAATGAGAGCAGAGTATTCAGTTTCTTTTACTACGAGAGAGAAGAGAGTAGGAGAAATAGATGGAGTAAATTATAATTTTATTTCTAAAGAAGAGTTTGAAAGGCAAATAAAAGATGGTAAGTTTTTAGAATATAATATTTATAATGGAAATTATTATGGTACTTCAAAAGACTTTGTAATGGAGAAAATTAATAAAGGAATTAATATATTTTCAGAAATTGATGTAAATGGGGCAAAAAATATTAAAAAGATTTTTCCTGATGCATTACTTATATATATTGCTCCTCCTTCAATTGATGAGCTTAGGAAAAGACTTATTAATAGAGGGACTGAATCTATTGATAAGATCGAAGAGAGGTTAAAGATAGCAGAAGAGGAACTTAAACAAGTTAGTTTTTATGATTATGTAATTGTTAATGATAATCTCGATGATGCTACGAATGAATTTAGAAAAATTATTGATAGGGAGAATTTATAAAATGCGAGAGGTTAAAGTAGGGAAGATATATAGGCATTTTAAGGGAAATACTTATAAGGTTATAGATATTGTTTATGATAGTGAATCTAATAGGGATGAGGAGTATAAGAGGGTTGTTATATATGAAGGCTTATATGGGGAACATTTAAGATGGGCTAGGCCATATGAAATGTTTAATAGTTATGTTGATAAAGATAAGTATCCTGATGTTAAGCAGAAATATAGATTTGAAGAAGTTTGTAATGAAAATATTTAGTATTAAAAAAGAGTATTGAGTTTATCAATACTCTGGAAGAAATATCGTATGATATTTTTTTATTATCTAGTTTATAAGTTATATTTAATTTTATAGGTAATTCTTTTTCTGTTGTTCCTTGATAAAATATATCTTTTCCAGCGGTATTCCAGGTTATTTTATTATCAGATATTTTGAATTTTTCATCACCATTTATATTTAGTATGTTTTTTAATTCAGAATAGTCTTCTAAAGGAGAATCTGATTGGGTATTAATTAGATGTTCATTAGCAAAGATGTTTTTGATGTTTCCAGATTCATCGATTTTGGCATAAACAGTTTCGTTTTTTGTTAGGGCAAGGGTAGGGGTAGGAAAACTCGTTATAAGTACTCCTACTACGAATAGTAGAGCTGAAGATTTTTTTAAGGTGTTTTTAGACTATGTAGAGGATAAAAAGGATATATATAGTTTAATTATGCTTAAGAATAGAAATAGTATTATGATGGATATTTTACTTAGTGTAGTTAATGATGATGTTATTAAGAGAGTTAAGTCTGATGAAATTAATACGAAGATACCTGGTAATATTATTGCTAAATTTTATTTAGGGGGGGTTATTAATTTGGGAGTAGAATGGTTAAAGGATGATAATAAATATACAAAAGAGGATACTATTAAGTATTTAGATATTTTGATACCGGATGATTTTAGAAATTTTTAAGAGGAATAATTTATTAAAAAAAATATATCCTTTTATGAGATATATTTTTTAGTTATATTTTTCTTTAATTAGATTTACGAGATCTTTGGCAGAGGTGTTGGGAATGTACTTATGTTGATTTTTGATCATTCTTTTTTGAAGTTTTTCATCTTGTAAAATTTTTCTTAAACTAGTAATTATTTCCTCTTCTTTTTGACACGATAGAGACATCTTTCTTGTAGAAAAATAATTGGTATTATAGGTTTCAATTCCGGGGATTGGATAGATATGAATTAATGGTTTTCCAATACTGGCAATTTCTGTTGAAGAGAGACCTCCTGGTTTTGAGAGAACTACATCAGAGGTATAAATCAGATCATTTATATTGTTAACAAAACCTAGAGGTATAAGATTAGGATTAGATAGGTTTGTTAACTCAGATAATAACTTTTTATTAGAACCACAGACAATTATTATTTTTACATTTTCTTCTTGAGAGATGGATGAAATAATATTAGTGATTTTACCAAAACCCATACTTCCTAGCATAATGAGAATTATTTTTTCATCTTTGATATTTAATTCTTTTCGAATATCTTTAGCAGTGGTTATGAAACGTGTTGATACAGGAATACCAAGGGGTGTTAAAATTGTTTTTTTGATGCCTTTTGAAAGAAATCTTTTATTTAAGTCTTTGGCTACTACTAAATGATCTGGTTTTGTTTCTTCAAGAAAAGGGCAAGGTTCATAGTCGGTAGCAATGGTTATAAAGTTTATTTTTTGATAATTTTTATTCTTATTAATTGCAGTTAGGGTTAGGGCTGGGAATAAGTGAGTAGCAATAATTAAATCAAAATTATTTTCAGTTATATAATTATAGAGAGACTTTTGATGAAATTTATTTACTAGGTAAACAGGACTTTTTATTTTTGTTTTGCTATATAATTCTCCAAGTTTATAAATATTTTTGAAGACTTGACCATTGCCGCCAAGTGTAGAAAGATATATTTTTTCTGATAGTTCTTTAGCATTAGCATTAACTATATTATAAAAATCTTTAAATTCACAGAGAATATTATTTTCTTTTAATTCTTCTTGAATGTATTTAGCACAGGAATTATGACCGCCACCGGTACTACATGATAAAATTAATATTTTCATTTTATTTCTCCTTTTATATTTTGATATGTTCTTTCTAAGAGATCTTCTATTCTTTGAACTCTGTCTAGTTTTTGATTGGGGTAGATGGGAGGAAGGATATTGGCTTTGATGCATTTCTTTTTTTTATATAATTTAAAGATGGATGTGGGGTTGGAAAGCTCAAAGCGGATTGGTTGAATGGGGACGTTAGCATCTACGGCCATTTTAAAGGCACCATATTTAAAGTGTCTTATTTTTTCATAATATGGCCAAAGGGAACCTTCAGGATACATATGAACTATTTTTTTATTTGTTAAGGCTTCATTTATTTGACGATAAAATTCTTTTTTATGTGACTCTTTTGTGGGAATGGGAAGAGCATTTAAGAATTTAATTAGATGTCTTATGAAAGGAATTTTAAAGTTTGATGATAGAGTTGGATAATAAATAAGAGTTGGGTAGTAAATTAATCCTACCATTGTACAGTCCATAGGATGAATATGGTTAGATACAGAAACAAAACCAGTATTTTTAATGATGTTTTGTTTATTAATAATTTTATATCCATAAAATATTTTATTGTGGATATATAAGATTAAGTATATGGGGAGATCTAGAATATTGGTTATTATTGTTAGAAGGGGATTTTTATTAATATATTTATAGTTATCTTTAATAGTAAATTTTAGTGGTGTCCAATTGTTCATAATGTGGGTATCTTCAGGAATATTTTGATAATTATACTCTTTCATAGACCATACTTCTTTCTTGAAATTTAATGTTATGATTATATCATAGATGTTATTTTTTTTCAATTATGGATATTTTTAATGTTGGATAAGTTTGATTAAGAAAATTGTCGTTAAAATATTTTATCTGATTTTTTATTTTGAGATATAATTATTGTATGGTGATAAGATGAAGAGATTTTTAGGTTTTTTTTGGATAATTATTTTAATGCTTTCGGGATGTGGAAAAAGAGAGGAATATGAGGAAAAGAAACTTGAATGGTGGGAAGAAGAACTTTTAGAATATAATTTAGATAATTTTACTCTTGAAGAGAAAATTGGGCAAATGATTATTATTAGTAGTTCTAAAAAGAGTTATGATGAAGAAATGGAGGGAATTATTAAAAGGATTCATCCGGGAGGATTTATTATTATGGGAGAGAATATTACTACATATGATGAGACTTTAAGGTTTGTTAGAGCAATTAAACAGTCTTATAGTATTCCATTATTTATTGCAATTGATGAAGAGGGAGGAAGAGTACAACGTTTAAGAAATTTTTCGGATGTGAAAGTGGCAGATGTTCCTTATATGTATTATTTAGGAAAGACAGGAAATAATAGTTTAGCTTATCAGGTAGGGGATATTATTGCTAAACAAGTTAAGACTTTGGGAGTTAATTTAGATTTTACACCGGTATTGGATATTTATAGTAATCCTAAAAATGAGGTTATTGGATATAGATCTTTTGGTAGTAATAAAGATATTGTTAGTAAAATGGGAATGTATTTAAGACGGGGATTGGAAGATAATGGAGTTATGTCTTGTGTAAAACATTTTCCCGGTCACGGAGATACGGAGACTGATTCACATTTAGATTTACCTATTATTGATAAGAGTTATGAGGAGTTACTTAGTAATGAATTGGTTCCTTTTAAAGAAGCAATTAATGATGGGGTTAGTATGATAATGATAGGACATATATCTTTGCCTAAAATTACTGGGGATAATACTCCAGCAACATTATCTAGGGATATTGTTACAGGTATTTTGAGAGATAAATTAAATTATAAGGGAATTATTATTACGGATGGATTAGGAATGCAAGGGGTTAATAAGGGATATAAGGAAGAGGAGGTATATGTTATGGCAATTAAAGCAGGGGTAGATATTTTACTTAGTCCTAAGAATCCTGATACAGTTATGACAGCTATTAAGGAAGCCGTTGATAGGGGAATAATTACTGAAGATAGAATTAATGATTCTGTTAAAAGAATACTTTTATATAAACAAAAATTTATTAAGGATAATATGTTAGATAAGAGTTACTTAAATAGAGAAGAATATAAGAAAGTTCTAGAACAAATACCTGTCAATTAAAGAGAATATTTATATTGATTCTTTTCTTAGATAGAAAAAGAAGAGAATAATTTTAATAAGTAGGATATATAAAAAACTGTCTCTTAAGAGACAGTTTTTTAGTAATGGTTAATATTCTCAAAAAATTGAACTGTTTTAGTAATACCTTCTTGTAATTTAACTTTAGGTGTCCAGCCGTATTTTTCAATTTTAGAGGTATCTAATGGGGTTCTTTTAAATGATACATATCCTTTTGATTGTTCTTTAGGAATATTATATATAACTGATATTTGTTTATCTTTATACATTGAGGACATTAAATTGGCTAGTTCTTTGATTGTTATTTCCTCTTTTTCATTGGATAAATTATATATTTGATTTTTTTCTTTGCTCATTGCTATTAAAACTCCAGTAATTGCGTCACTTACATAGCAAAATGATCTTTTAGCTTCACCTTTACTTTTTAATATTATATCTTGTCTGTTTACAATATTTCCGATTAAATCAGCCATTATTCTTCCATCATTGTTTATTATCATTCCTGGTCCGTAGGAGTGAGCTATCCTTAGTATACAATAGGGGATATTATACTGATAGTTATAACAAATCATCATATTTTCAGCCATTCTTTTACTTTCTGGATAACAAGATCTTAGGTCACTAGGATCTAGGATGCCATAATCTGTTTCTTTTATGGCTTCTAGTTCATTAGTTTTTCCATATATTTCCCTTGTTGATGAAAATACTACATAGGATTTATTTTTTTTAGAAAATTCTAAAACATTATATGTTCCTAATGTATTTGCTTTAATAATATCTATTGGAGAATTTAGAATTGTTTGAGGATTAGAAGAACTAGCAAAGTGAAATATAATATCTATTTTTTCTTCGAGATCTATTTTTTTACATATGTCTTGTTCAATTACAGTGATATTTTCTTCTTGGAATATGCCCATTTTTGAATAAAATTTTTCTTTATTTCTAACTAAAGCGTATATTTTGATGTTTGTGTTAAGATTTTGATTTAGTTTTAGAAAAGTAGCTACTAAATATGATGAGAGCATTCCATTAGCCCCAGTAATTAGAATGCTTTTGTTTTTTAGAAATGGAATAGATGAGGTGCTATTATTTATTATTTCATTTATATCATCAAGAATTATGGTATTATTAATCATTTTTTCTCCTGTTGTAAATTGATTTTGCTAAGAATATATCTTTAGGAGTTGTTATTTTAATATTATCATAGTCTGTTAATACAACTGTTAAGTGATAATTGTAATGGTCCATTAAGGTACAAGAATCAATAAAGTTATATTTTTCTTCTTTCATTGCTTTAAGATGGGCATTGTATATGTCATCTAAAATAAAAGTTTGTGGGGCTTTAGCTACTAAAGATTCACTTCTTTCGGGAATTTTAATTATATCCATATTTTCATTTATTATTGTAAATGTTTCAGTTGATTTGACGCAGGAAATAGCACTTCCTTTTTCTTTAGTTGTTTTTATATTTTCATTAATAAGATTGTTATCAATAAATGGTCTAACTCCATCGTGAATTAAAACAATTGATTCTTTTGGGAACATTTTATATGCAGTATTGATACCATTAAATATTGATAGTTGACCAGTTTCTCCACCTGGAATAATAGATTTTACTTTTTTAATGTTATATTGTTTTACTAGTTTTTCTAATTTTGGAATCCAGGTTTCTAGGCAGGAGATAATAATTGCATCAATATTTTCATTTTTTTCAAATTTTTCAATTGTATGAATAATTATTGGTTTTCTGTCAATTTTTAAAAATTGTTTGGGTATTTCTGTTCCCATTCGTTGACCTGTTCCTCCGGCAAAAATTATTGCTATGTTCATTTAAAAACCTCCCTTAATGGTTATTTATTTATATTTTATCATATATTTTTATTTTTTTAATTTAAAGTTATTTATTAGAATGGCATTTTAAAGTTTTTATTGTTTATCATTTTCATCATTTTTTTCATTTCTTCAAATTGATTTAGTAGTTTATTGACATCGCTTACATTTAATCCACACCCTTTGGCTATTCTTTGTTTCCTACTTGCTTTAATAATTTCTGGATGTTTTCTTTCTTCAGGGGTCATTGATAGGACAATAGCTTCGATATGGGCCATTTGTTTTGGATCTATTTTAGCATTATTAAGACCCATCTTTTTTGCTCCGGGTAATAGTTTAATTAAATTTTCGAGAGGTCCTAGTTTTTTTATTTGATTTAATTGGGATAGGAAATCTTCTAAATCAAAATTTCCTTTCATCATTTTTTTGGCGGTTTTTTCGGCTTCTTTTTCATCAATTTCATCTTGTACTTTTTCTACTAAACTAATGACATCTCCCATTCCTATAATACGATTTGCCATACGATCGGGATGGAATTCGGTTAGGCCATCCATTTTTTCACTAATACCAATAAATTTAATAGGAATATGGGTTAAATGTCTTACTGATAGGGCAACTCCTCCTCTGGTGTCGCCATCTAATTTGGTTAAAATAACACCGGTTAATTGGAGAGCATCATTAAAACCAGTTATAACGTTAATGGCATCTTGTCCCATCATTGCATCTAGAACAAGTAATATTTCGTTTGGATTAACTACGCCTACTATATTTTTTAATTCTGTCATTAATAATTGATCAATATGAAGTCTACCGGCAGTGTCTATAAGAATATAGTCGTAACCGTTTTCTTTGGCGTATGTTAAAACATTTTTACTTATTTCTACAGGATCTTTCAATCCTTCACTGTATACTGGAATGTTTAGTTCTTTACCAATTTGTTTTAATTGATCAATGGCAGCTGGTCTATATACATCACAAGCTACTAGTAGGGGATTCTTGTGATATTTTTTTCTTAGTAAATTAGCAAGTTTCCCATTGGTAGTAGTTTTACCAGATCCTTGAAGGCCTACTAGCATAGCTACAGTAGGTTTCTTGTCTGTAACTAGGGGAGCATTATCTCCTCCTAATAATTCTTGTAGTTCATCCCTTACTATTTTTACAAATAAGTCACCGGGGTTTAGACTTTTATTTACTTCTTCACCAAGGGCTTTTTCTTTAACGTTATTTGTAAATTCCTTTACTACTTTGTAGTTAACATCTGCTTCTAGAAGGGATAATCTTATTTCTCTCATCATTTCTGATATGTTATCTTCTGTTATTTTTCCATAGCCTTTTATTTTGTGGGCTATACTTTGTAATCTGTCACTTAAATTTTCAAACATCTTCATCACCTAAAATAATTATACACTAATTTTAACTTTTTTCACTATTTTTATATAAAAAGGTTGATTTTTAATTTATTTTTGATATAATTAATTTACTTGTTGATGTTACTTTAAGTTTACTGATTATGCAGATGTGGTTCAACGACTAGAATACGGCCTTGCCAAGGCTGTGACGGGGGTTTGACTCCCCTCATCTGCTCCATTGAGGAATCTGCTCGGAACAATTACCGAGTTTGATATATAAATCTATCGAAAGATAGATTTTTTTGTGTCTCGAACTCCCACGTGTGAGCTTGGAAGATATATAAATCATCCATCCAAAAAGAAAGGATGGTGAATTATGTTAAAAGTTATAACAAAAGAAATACCTATTGATGAAGAGCTTAAAACAAGAATCCAGTTTATTTGCGATTTTTGTAATACTACGCCTACGTTTATCAATGGTTCTATTCGTAAAGTTGAGAAAACAAATATCAATTATATAGAACCAAATAAAATAATCATCAAAGGTACAACATTTCTAGCTTTTAATCATGGTAGAGATGTTTATGTAGAAAATTTACAAAAACATATTAATATTAGTGATTTACAAGAGTTTATTAAAAATCTATAACTATTGACATTATTTTCAAAAGTGATACTATATATAACCAATGAAAGAGGTATGATCTAGAAATGGAAGTACATCTATGAAATATAAACACAGACAATTAAAATTAATTAATATCAATTATTTTGAGGAGTCAGTAGTATTTAGACTTTACTAGATACTTTTGACTCCTCTTTTTTTGTAAAAGGAGTTGAGTTTATGGAATTATCTGATAAGAAAGTTAAAAAAGTAGCTGGTCTTTATATGCGAGTTAGTACCGAAGATCAAGCTCGTGAAGGATTTAGTTTACCGGAGCAAAAAATGCGATTAGAGGACTATTGTAGAGCCAAAGGTTATGAAATTGGAGATTATTATACTGATGAGGGAATTAGTGCTAAAAAAGGAAATTACAGGCCCGAATTTGAAAGATTAAAAGAAGATATTGAAAATAAAAAAATAAATACAATGTTAGCATTAAAACAAGATAGAATTACAAGAAGTATTTTTGATTGGGAAAACATTATAACTTTTCTAGAAGAAAATAATGCTTATTTAGATTTAGTAAATGATGATATAAATACTACTACTTCAAATGGTAGAATGGTATCTCGTATTATGATGAGTGTATCTCAAAATGAAATTGAAAGAACAAGTGAAAGAACTAAAGTTGGTTTAGCTGGTGCAATTAAACAAGGACACATTCCACATAAAGCCCCACTTGGTTATAAGCATGAAGATAAAAAGTTAGTAATTGATGAATCAACAAAAGATGTTGTTATTAGAATATATGAACTTTATCATAATGGTTTGTCTTATCAAAAAATAGCAAATCTATTTAAGAAAGAAAAAGTTCTAGGAAAAGATAATTGGAGAGATAATACAATACTTCATATTATTGAAAATGAAATATATAAAGGAGATTTTGTTCATGGTAAAAGAACTAAACATCCTACTTACTACCCTAATGTAGTAGAACCATTAGTTAGTAAAGAAATGTGGGAAGAATGTCAGTTTCAAAAGAAAAATAACTCTCGTGCTTATTCAAGAACTTTAACTTATATCTTCTTACAAAAATTACTATGTCCTAAATGTGGCAAGATTCTAGGTGGTAAAGCTTCAAAGAAAAAAGGACATGAATACTTTTACTATTATTGTCGTGATTGCAAATTAACAGTTAAAGAAAAAGATGTTGAAGAACATTTTAAAACTTTTGTTGATGAACTAACTGAATATGATTCTATTGTTAATCAATTCTTTGTTCCTATGATAATCAAAAACTTTGATGAACCTCGAGAAAATATTACTAAAGAAATTGAAACACAAAAAGCAAGATTAGAAAGAGCTAAACTTGCCTATGTAGATGGTGCATTTAGTTTAGATGATTATAAAGAAAAAGCTAAACAAATTGAAGATACTATAGAAATGCTACAAGATAAAATTAATACTGCTGATAAATGCGATACATTTACTTATTCGGCTAAAGATATTTTAGTTGCTCGTGATATAGCATTTATAAATAAAGGAATTCATCCTGAAGAATATGATAGACAAATGAAACCATGGAAGAAAAGAACTCGTGAAGAAAAATCTGATTTAATTATGAATTATGTAGATAATGTAGAACTTGAATTAGTTGGTAGTGAATGTTTTGTTAAATGTGTTAATTTTAGAGAATCAATTGCTAACCCATGTAATGAATTATTTAAGAATGGTTATATAGATAGAAAACAAGATTGTATATTTGGTAATCTAATAGGACAAATAAGATTTAGTGAATACCTACCTGAAGAAGAAGTTGGAGAAATAATTATGAGATTAAAGAACTATTATAATGTTTCTTATACTGAAGCAATCTACTATGTTAAAGACCAAGTATTCTACTTCAACTTTTTAGAAGATAATTCTGCTATTGTTAGAGTGTTCCCATTAGAAGATTATTATAAATTAGATCCAGATGTTAAAATGGAAGAATATAGATTTGGAATTATATATATCAAAGAAGAAAATATTGTAGTTACGAAAGACGCAGATGAGTTAAACAAATTATTCAATTACATTCCTGATGATAGTAATACTTATGTGGACTACTCTAGAGAGTTAAAAGATATACCGAGTAAACCTATCAGAATGGAACTCTTAAAAAAATAAAATGCGTGGCACGTTTTGTTACGAAGTAATGAAAGTGGCGATAGCATTTTAACAAAGGAAAATGTTTTATGAAGATAAAATATTTTCATCATTACAATACGAAGTTTTGAAAGTATGTAGTACATAGTTTCATTACAAAGTATTGCATAAAGGATTCTAAGGAATATTCCTTAGCCCACTGATATCTTGTTAGCATGACAAGATATCTAGGGGGTTATATATTTTGACATCCAAAATAAAGCCATTAAAAAGGAGATGATTTTTATAAGTGAATTAGCATATTCTTTCCATTTGGGTAGTGATAAGAATAAAAAAAATAGTGTTAGAAGTTCTGCTAAAAATAACGTGAGTGGAACAACTTCAATGACTAATAATGGAATACAAAATGCCAAGACTTTATCAAAATGTGATAATCATAATTATAGAAAATATGACAATGAACAAGAACAGATTGTAATTGTAAAAGGTACTTCTTCCCTTTATAAAGATGTTCAAGATTTTTATAAAAACGAATTTGAAGAAGCAAGATTAGAATACAATAATAAGCAAACAAGAGAAGATAGAAAGATAGATAATTATTTCAAAAAAGTAAGTGATAATTCTAAAAGTGATTTAGCTTGCGAGATTATAATTGAACTTGGAGATAAGAAATTTTGGGACACAAAGGATTTAAAATATAAATATAAAATGACTAATGTATATTCAAAACAAGTGGATGATTTAGAGTTATTAATACCAAATTTTAAAGTGTGTAGTGCAATAATTCATTATGATGAGACTAGTCCTCACATGCACATTGTAGGTGTTCCTATAAAGTATAATTGTAAAACTGGAATGACAACTCAAGTTGGCAAAACAGATGTGTTTACTAGAAATTCATTAAAAGAGTTGCAAGATAAGATGAGAACTCTATGTATTGAAGAATACAACAAAGAATATAATCTGGATGCTACTTTAAAACAAAAATTAAAAGGTAGAAATAGAGATATTAATGTATCTGACATGTCTAATTATCAAGAAACTAAAAACTTAATTGAAAAACATCAAAAAGAAATAGATTCAATAAGTAATAATTCTTTAGAATTAAAATCTAATTCTAATATTATTAAGAATGAAATAAAAAATCTTAAGAAAGTTCTATTAAAAGATAATTTATTTATTATTTCTAAAGAACAAAAAGATAAATTGGAAGACTATATTGATAAAGTTGATAAAATTACAGATGATTATAGAGATGTAAAAGAATTATCGGCAAACTTAAATATTATTACTAAACAAGCAAGACAAGATAGTAGAAAACTTAAAAGTTTGAGAGAGAATAATGAAACGCTAGAGTTAAGAGTTGATAACTTAAATGAAAAAGTAGAAACTCAAGAAAAACAAATAAAAGAATTAAAAAATGATAATTTTGATTTAAAATATCAACTTCAAGGACTGCAACATTTATTTGAAAAACTAGTTAAATTCTTAAAAAGAATGCTTAATAGAAAAGATAAAGAAGACATTTATACAGAAGTTGTTGATGACATGTATAATAATCAAATTATTAGTGAAAAAACATTTGATAATATTTTAGGTTATAATGATAATTTTGGCAAAGAAAAAGATGATTCTGGAATATCCCTATAAATCATCTTTTTCAATTTGCTCTAAAATTTCAAGCACATTATTTGCAATATGCCATCCAAAAACAGGTGGGACAGCATTTCCTATTTGTTTATATGCAGAAGAAGCCGCACATGGAAATACAAAGCTATCTGGAAAACTTTGAATTCTTGCACATTCTCTAATTGATAATCTTCTCCAAAAATTTTTATTATTAGGTTCTTTAGGATTCATACTTCTATAATGGCCTTCTATATTTCCATGATGTTCAGCTCTTATAGTTATAGATGGTTTATCAGCCTCAATTTGTCTGTTTCCTTGACCCTTACCATTTTCTGAAAATTTTGCTTTTGAATAATCCTTTGAAGTGTGATTTTTTACATAACCTGTATCCAATTTATCCCATAAATCATCTATAGCATCTTTTGCGGTAATCCAAGTATTTGAAGTTAATGTTGGTTTAGGAAATTTGGGTAATATGTTTAAATCATCACGGACTCCTATTATAATAATCCTTTTTCTTGTTTGAGGAACTCCATAATCAGCAGTATTAAATAACTGATAATCAACTTTATAACCTACATGTCTAAACTCATCAATTATTTTCAATAACGGAGAACTATTTTCAATATTTATACTAATTCCTTCAACATTTTCTGCTACAAATATTTTTGGCATTTTACTTTTTACAATTCTTAACATTTGTTTATAAAGTTGTCCTCTTTGACTACTAAATCCCTTTCTTTTACCAGCTAAAGAAAAGTCTTGACATGGAAATCCACCTATAACTATATCACAATTTGGAATGTCTTTTTCATCTATATTATTTATATCATCACAAACTATTTTTGTTTTGAAATTATAATTATATGTTTCGCACGCTTTCTTTTCAAAATCATTGGAGTAAACTATTTCAAAAGGGTTAGCAGCATATTTTTTATTTAAATAAGTAAAGTTCCCTTCAAATCCTAAATCCATACCGCCACATCCAGAAAACAAGGATACTACTTTATATTTTTGTTTAGTCATTGGTTTCTCCTGTAATATTATCCTTAATAAAATTTATGTATTCTTGTTTTTCCTCATTGCTTAATGAATCATAATATTCTAGTAACAATACTGAAAATTTTCTTATATTATTATTAAACCAAGGTTCATTATAAAATTTCTTTTTTTGTTTCAATAAACCTAACCATCTTTTCGACAATAGCATTTGCCAATCTTCAATTAATTGAAGTTTATCATCTTTATCTTTATCCTCTTCAAAAGCTAGAATACCATTTTTAAAGGTTCTATAATCTCTATTCCAATTCTTTAATATATTATAAGATACTTGTGGTCTAGGACTTCTATCAGGAAATTGCATTGTACCGCTTATTGCATCAATATATTTTCCAGTAACAAATTCCAAAATATGTTTATCATCATGTTTCAAAAATATTACCCAGTCATTTGCATCTATTTGCTGTACACTAGACCCAGGAATATTATTATTTTTTGTACTTTTCACTTCAACAGGAATTCTATAGTTATTTTCTCCATCAGTTATAATAAATAGTAAGTCCGGATTAGTATATACAGCATTTCTAGTACTTCGAATATAATTTCTATCATCATCTGTTAATTCTGATGGAACTTTAACATTCGAAATACTAAAATCATCTTTTGAAATATAAGTATCCTTGCCATTACTTTTTATTTCAGTGACACTATTAATACTTTTAAAATTACTTAAAATGAATTCTTTAATCTTTATTTTTATTTGTTGATCCGTATTTGCTTCATCAAATTGGAATTTAACATCATCAAAGTATGCCAAATTATTATTTAATGATTCTTCCAATTCAAACAAAAAAGCATTCATAAAAAATATCAAGTTATCACTCATACATTACACCTCGTATATATTATAACATATAACACAGTTATTTTTGTTGATAATACTTAAAATATGTTATAATAATAGCAATTTATTTTTGTTGGGTGGGATAATTATGAAAAAAATAGCAAAAATTAAAATGTCGATTAAAAAAAATAAATGGAATATTGATAATTATTTAAAAAAAGCAGAACATAAATGGACTCCAAAAACAAATTTAATTTATAATTGTTTAAAATTTATATTATTTATCACAATATACTTATTCATATTGAAAATTTTAAATGTCATTTCATTTGATTTTCATTCATGGAAATTTATTAAAATAATGGATATTAAATACGAAGATATTTATAAAGATTTGGTAATATCTCAAATAGGAAGTACATTTTTGACCACTGCTGTACTATCACTTGTATCGAGTGTCGAGGATAAACATATCCTTGGAGAAAAAACAACAAATTTATTGTTTGGTAAAAAATTATTAAAATTTTATTTGCCAATGTTTCTTTTATATGTTTCAATGATTATTAATGTTACATTAACAATAAAAAAAGAATGTTCTAATTTAATAATTTCACTATTTTTATTATCAATCTTTGTTCTAATATACATTATAACAAAAATAGGAACAATCTTTGTCACAACAAAAAAATATGTAAAATTGCTATATTCAAAATACTATTTAGAATGCGAAAAAAATATAATTAACAATATTCCTCCTAAAGACTACAATTCCCCTCTGTTAATAAATTTAAAAGAAGAAACAATAAAACTGATTGCAAATAATGACAATTCATATATAAAAAATATAAACATGTACAAAGTTTTAATTGATCGAATATTGTTTAATATACCTAAGGAATTACAAAAATATCATTTGAATATGTCATATGCACCGAGTATAGTAAATGATTTTATAGAAGTAATAGAACATTTTATATATTTTAAAGATTTAACTAGAGCCATTCAATATTACAATTGGATTCTTTCAAGATTTAATTTTCATAATATCTTTATAAGTTATGATGGTATGAATAAAATTTTTAAAGATATAGCTAATAAAATAATGGATTTTAATAATGAATACGAAACAAAAAATTATCTAAGTATGTTATCTCCTATAATAACTAATATAGAAATACAACAACATTTTGCTTTAACTAATGATTATTCTTATATAAATTGGCCAGAAATAAAATTAAATTTTATTTATCACTATAACAGTGATTATTTTGATATAGTATATAGTAATGTTTATAATAATAAATACTTAAGTGAAAGAGAAAAATTAAATTGCTATACTGAATTACATGAAATTTATAGAATGTCAGCTCATAATGGTTGCAATATTATTAGAGATATTACAAATTTTTCTTACGACTATATAAAGCCAAAAGAAAGAAAAATGAAACCTCACATATTAGGTCAAGCAACAGCGCTTCTTTTATTAAGAACACTTCAAAATAAAGATGAGCGAAGTTTTAAATTATTTATTGGAATGAATTTGGAATCTGAAGAAATGAGAGTAGCAATTCATTTAACATTACTTGCATTAATAAAAATGGAAAATAATAATTGGGAACACAACATATATAGTGATTATTATGGAATTGATTTAGATTTCTGTAGAAAATTCGTTAAAGAACACTTAGAATTATTGTTTAAAAATCAACAAAATTGGGGTGTTAAAGATTTAATAAATTATTCACAAGAAGATTATAACTATATACTAAAATATTGTTTAGAGGATGATAAAGAAGATAACTTATTTTTAAACTTTATATTTAAATTTGATAAAGATTTGATTAATCAGTATTTTAAAACTATAACAAACAAATTTAAAATGAAAATAGTTATTAAAAATAGTAATGAAAAAGATTACAAAAAAATTATTAACAATTATTTAAAATAAATATTATTAAAACAAAAAAAGTGCTATAATATTTATAGATGGATGATTTATATATCATCCTCATGTGAGAAAAAGTTGTGTAATCACTCAACTACGGCTCCATTGAGAGAATTACTCACACTTTTGTGTGAGTTTTATTTTTATAGAATATCCTATATCACTTGTTGATATGGGATTTTTTCATATATGAAAGGAGGATTAACAAATAAAAATAACCATAGAACATTTAGAATTTCCTTTAAGTGTTAAGGATAAAATTACTAAAATACCTAAAATATCATTAACTAAAAAATTTATTCTTATTAATAGAATATTTTATTTATATTATTGTATAGGATATAAAATAAAAGAAACATCTCAAATACTAAATATTAATGAAGTAAATATTAAATATTATCTATATAGAACATTAAGTGACCTACCTACTCATTTAGAAGATGATGTTTATATGGAACTAAGTCTTAATATTTATGAAATTGTAGTATCTACATTAAAAATTTTGGAAAAGAAGGAAAGCTTATGTAGAAACAGTTCGCTAAATTAACTGATTATTCTCATTAATACATAAGGTACATCAATACACCTAATTATAGAAAAGTTTTACTGTTGAAAGGGTCTATTTTTCATTGGCAACTTCATTTATCTTTCTTTTTTATTGCTGGGATTATTTGTTTTATTGTATTGTAATGAGGTTAATTTATAGTATATAATGTTTTTCTATAACATAATTTTTTGTGATTTTATCACAGTCATTATTTTATATATGTCATATTATAAGAATAGATAGGAGGAAAAAAATATGTTATATAACGATGATTTTAGACCAGACATGAATTATGGATTAGGGGATGGAATCGATATAAATATTAATAATAGTAATATGAATACTAATACCAATACTAATGTTAACCAAAATGTTAATATGAATGAAGTTAATGATATGAGTTTTGGTATGCAATCTGGACCTATAGTAGAGGCTGGTAGAGAAAGATGTATTCAAAGAAATATTGTACACGAAGTTAAACATATATGTCCAATAAATACTAAGATAATTAACAACCATATATTTAGACATACATATCAACCGCATTATACTTGCAGTGAAGAAAATGTTGTTACTAATCAACAATGTGGTTCTTGTTGTCAATTTAGATAATAATAGATTTGTAAAGACCTAAAATAGGTCTTTTCTTTTTAGTTGTTTATGTTATAATGTTGTTGTGATATAGATATGGGTGTAGATGATAGAATTTATACAGTATTGGATAGGCTCCAGAGGTCTAAGTTTAGAAGTAGTTTTAGACTTAGTGATAAGGATATACTTTATATTAGAGAAAAGGGTATTGAGAAGATCCAGGAGCATGCTTATGATTTTGTTAATAAAAGAATTAGAGACGGAAGATTGGTTAATGATGGAAAACAAACTCCGATGAGGGGACATCCTGTATTTGTGGCACAGCATGCTAGTGCTACTTGTTGTAGAGGATGTATTGAAAAGTGGCATCATATTAGTAAGGGGATAGTTCTCTCTGATAGAGAGGTTAATTATATAGTTGAGGTTATTATGACTTGGATTGATAATAATATGAAATGATGTTATAAAGAATTGTTAGAGAAAGGGAAAGATAAAAGATAATAGACATAAATGTAGATATGTAGTTTTTTATTGAGAAATATAGGAAAAATACTAATATTATGATAAAATGAAAGTGACTGGGGTGAGTTATGAAAAAATGTGCTATTATTTATAATCCTCATAGTGGGAGAAAGGTTAATTTTAAGTATTTACCACAATTTGAGAAGATACTTAATGATTATGGGTATGAGAGCAAGATATATTATACTGAATATAAGGGGCATGCTAGTGAAATTGTTAAGAATCTTGAGTTTGTAGATTTGGTTTTGTCTATTGGAGGAGATGGAACTTTTAATGAATCTGTAATGGGTAATTATATGCGTAGTAAACGATTGGTTTGTGCTCATATACCTTGTGGAACTACTAATGATATTGGAGTAATGATGGGGTATGGGAAAAATATGATTGGTAATCTTAAATTAACACTTGAGGGGGTAGTTAAGAATGTAGATATTTGCCTTATTAATGGGAGACCGTTTATTTATGTAGCGGGAATTGGTAAGTTTACTGATATAGCATATGAGACTCCTAGGGAACTTAAAAAGAGATTAGGGTATTTGGCTTATTTAAGAGAGGGTGTTAAATCATTTTTTGATAAGACTAAACTTAATGAGATTATATATGAGGTAGATGGGGTTGAGTATAGGGGATTATTTTCTTTCATAATTGTTTCTAGTGCTAATAGAATTTCTGGAATTAATAATTTTTATAGAGATGTTAAATTAGATGATAATAAGTTTGAGGTATTACTTTGTAATATATGTAAGAAGAAGGATATTATTAGAAGTTTGTATTTTTTAACAATGTATGATGTTCATAAGGTTCCGGGAATTTATTCATATAAGGCGAATAAGTTGAAAATTAAGTTTGTAAAGAAGCCAAAAAAGCCATGGTGTATTGATGGGGAGAAGTTGGATAAAATTGTTAAAGATTATGAGATTACGATTGATAGGGATATTCAGATGATGATACCTAGGAAGAATATTAATAAGTTGTTTGTGAATAAGTAATGAAGTATTTAATGATATATTTAATTAAACTTTATCAAAAGATTCCAGGAAGATGGCATAGTTATTGTAAATTTAGACCTAGTTGTTCTGAATATGCAATAGGTGTATTGAGTGAATATGGCTTTTTTAGGGGAATGTATTTAACTGTTAAGAGAATATTGAGATGTAATTGTTTTAATAGGGGAGGATATGATCCGATACCTATAAGAGGAGGTAAATGTGAAAAAGATTAATAAGCAAAGAAAGAATTATTTAACTTGGGATGAATATTTTATGGGGGTGGCTAAATTATCTGCGATGAGGAGTAAGGATCCTAATACTCAGGTGGGGGCTTGTATTGTTTCTAGTGATAATAGAATTTTATCAATTGGTTATAATGGAACACCAAATGGGTATGGAGATGAGGTTTTTCCGTGGGATAGGGAAGGTGAAAAACTTGATACGAAGTATTTGTATGTTTGCCATGGGGAGATGAATGCAATTATTAATTATCGTGGTAGTAGAAAGGAATTAGAAGGAGCAAAGATATATGTTGATTTATTTCCTTGTAATGAGTGTGCAAAGATAATTATTCAGTCAGGAATTAAGGAAGTAATATATGCTAAGGCATATGATTATGATCATCATAGTGATGAGATGGAAGCTTCTATTAGGATGTTTAAAGTTTGTGGAGTTAAGATTAGATTTCTTGATTCTAGTGAGAAGGAGATTAATCTAAAAATATGATTAATTTAGATGGAAGTAAAAGATAGGTATTTACTTTTTTCAAAAATGGTTATATAATATGTATACATTTTTGATTTGCGCCCATAGCTCAATTGGATAGAGCGTTTGGCTACGGACCAAAAGGTTTGGGGTTCGAATCCCTATGGGCGCGCCAGTTGATATTTACTCGAATTTTTATAGTTCGAGTTTTTATTTGAAAAAATGTCACTTTATGAGAGTTTTTTTATTATTTTTTTATTGTATATCTGTGATTTATATGATATAATTTATTTATATCTTGACAAAGAGTGGCTTAAAATCCACTCTTTATTGTTGATTTAATCTTTAAAGGAGGCGTTATGGAAGATAAAATTAGAGATTTAATCAGTGATGAGGTTAATAAATTAGGAATATCAATTGATAGTATTGTTTATGAAAAAGAGGGGAATAATTATTTTTTGAGAATTGTTATTGACCGTGATGATATTATCGATATTGATACTTGTGTCGAAGTTACTAATGTGATTAATCCTCTTTTAGATAAAGCTGATTTTATTAAGGATAGTTACATATTAGATGTATCTACGAAAGAGAAGGGTGGTAAAAATGAATAGTAAGCAAGCAAAAGAATTTATTAAGGCTGTTGATAGTTTAGTAGCTGAGAAGGGTATTGATAAGAAAATTGTTATTGAGGGTATGGAAGCAGCAATGGCAAATGCTTATAAGAAGAATACTGGTATTCAGAATGTTAAGGCAACAGTTAATCCAGAAACAGGACAAATTAGATTATTTACTTATAAAACTGTTGTAGAGACAATTGATGAAGAAGATAAGGATAATGAGAGTATTATTTCTCTTGAGGATGCGAGAAAGATAGTAGTTGATATTCAAGTTGGAGAAACTATTGATACAGAGGTTAAAATTATTCCAGAGGAGTTTGGAAGAGTTGCTGTTTTGTCTGCTAAGCAAATAATTGTACAAAAGGTTAAGGAAGCAGAAAAGAATTTAGTTACAGAGGAATTTCAAGATAAACAGGATGAAATTTTAGTTGGGACTTTATCTAGAGAGGATTCTAAAAATTATTATGTTGATTTAGGTAGAGCACACGGTGTACTTCCAAAGGATGAAATTATTCCTGGGGAAAAGTTAGTAATGGGATCTTCAATTAAGGTATATGTTTCTAAAATTGAATTTGGATCTAAGGGATTATTTATTCTTTTATCTAGGAGTCATTATGGTTTTGTTAAAAGATTACTTGAAAGTGAGATTCCTGAACTTAGTGATGGAACTGTTGTATTGTATTCTGTAGCTAGAGATGCGGGTAATAGAAGTAAGATTGCTGTTTATTCGGAATATGATAAGGTTGATCCTGTTGGGGCTATTATTGGAGAGAAAGGTTCTAGAATTAATAGGGTTTTAGAACAACTTAATGGAGAGAAAATAGATGTTATTTTATATGATAAGGATCCTGTTAAGTTTATTCAGAATGCTCTTAGTCCAGCAAAGGATGTTGATGTTAGAATTGTTGATGAGAAGAATAGAGAGGCTTTAGCGATTGTTAATGATGAAAATTCTTCTTTGGCGATTGGTAAAAAGGGGCAAAATGTTAAATTGGCTTCAAGACTTACTAAGTATAAAATTTCTATTAAGAAAATTGGAGAATTAGATGAAGATTAGGAAAGAGCCTATGAGAAGTTGTATCGTTACAAGAGAGAAATTACCAAAAAAGGAATTACTTAGGATTGTAAGAGGTAGTGATGGGGTAGTTTCTGTGGATATGACGGGTAAAGTTAATGGAAGAGGAGCATATATTAAAAAAGATATTGATGTTTTGGAGAAGGCTATTAAATCTAAAATATTAGAAAAAGCTTTGGAGACGACAATATCTGATAAGGTATATGAGGATATTAAGAATATAATAAACAATTAGGAGGTGTTTGAAAATGATGACTGTATTAGAATATGCAAATGATGTTGATAAGAGTGTGGCTGAGATTATTGATTTGTGTGGTAAGTTAGGAATTAAGGCTAATCAAGAGGATGCGATGTTATCTGATGATGATATTATTTTACTTGATAATGAGATTGCTAATGATAGTGAACTTGAGGATGATAATGATGAGAATGTTGATAGTTTTGATAATGAGACATTTGAAGACTCTTATGAAGAGGAACTTGAAGAGGTAGAAGTTGTAGCTACAGTTAAAAAGAAAAAGAAAAATCCTAAAAAAGATGGGAAAGAGAAAAAAGAGAATAATTTTGCTCAACAGAAGAAAGAGATGTATAAGCATAGAGAGAAGTTACAATCTAATGTTAAAACTGAGGATGATTCAATTATTTTGTATACTGAAGGGATGTCTGTTAGTGATTTAGCGAAGGTTCTTGATAAGAATGTGGCTGAGATTATTAAAAAGTTAATGAGTTTGGGGAAGATTATGAATCTTAATGCAGTTATTGATTTTGAAACTGCAGAAATTCTTTCTTTGGAGTATGGAAAGACTTTAAAGAAGGATACGACTAGAGATGAATTTAATTTTGAAGAGTTAGAAATTATTGATGATCCAAATGATTTAGTGGAGAGACCTCCAGTAATTACTATTATGGGACACGTTGATCACGGTAAGACTACTTTACTAGATACGATTAGGAAGACTAATGTTGTAGCTGGGGAAGCTGGGGGGATTACTCAACATATTGGGGCTTATCAAATTATTTATAATGGTAAACCAATTACTTTTATAGATACTCCGGGACACGAGGCTTTTACAGAGATGCGTGCTAGAGGAGCTAGTATTACTGATATTGTTATTATTATTGTAGCTGCTGATGATGGAGTAATGCCACAGACGAAAGAAGCAATCGATCATGCGAAGGCAGCAGGTGTTCCTATTGTAGTTGCAGTTAATAAGATTGATAAACCAAATGCTAATCCAGAGAGAGTTCTTACTGAGATGAGTCAAAATGGTATTACACCTGATACTTGGGGTGGAGATACTTTATTTGTTAATATTTCTGCTAAAACGGGGCAGGGAATAGATGAGTTGTTGGATAATTTGTTATTAATTAGTGAGATGCAGGAGCTTAAGGCTAATCCTAATAGATATGCTTCAGGTACTGTTATTGAGTCTAGAATGGATAAATATGCTGGAGTTGTGTGTACAATATTGATTCAAAATGGTACTTTAAGATTAGGAGATGCGATTGTTGTAGGTAACTATGCTGGTAAGGTTCGTACTCTTAAAAATGATAAAGGGGAAGATTTGGTAGAAGCTGGACCTTCAATGCCAATATCTATTACTGGTCTTAGTGAATGCCCTTCAGCAGGGGATAAGTTTATGGCTTTTGAAAATGAGAGGAAGGCTAAAGATATTGCTAATGAAAGAGTACAACTTGCTAAGAAGAGAAATATGAGTTCTAATACTTCAGTTTCTTTGGATGATTTGTTTAATAGAATTGAAGCTGGAGAGAAAGAAGTTAATGTTATTTTAAAAGCTGATGTTAGAGGTAGTGAGGAGGCAGTTAAGAACTCTTTACTTAAACTTGATGTTGAGGGAATAAAAATTAATGTTATTAGAAGTAGTGTTGGAGCAATAAGTGAGAGTGATGTTGTTTTAGCAGCAGCTTCGAATGCTTTAATTATAGGATTTAATGTTAGACCTAATAATAAGATAGCTACTTATGCTAAAGAGAAAGGGGTCGATATTAGATTATATAATATTATATATAAGGTTGTAGAGGAAATGGAAGCTGCTTTAAAAGGAAAATTGGAACCTGTTTATGAAGAGAAGGTACTTGGACAGGCTGAGGTTAGAAAATTGTTTAAGTTTTCTAAGGTTGGTACGATTGCTGGTAGTTATGTTACTGATGGAATTATTAAAAGAGATGCAAAGGCTAGAATATTACGTGATGGTATAATTATATATGATGGTAGTATTGGTTCTGTTGCTAGAGAAAAGGATCAGGTTAAAGAGGTTAAACAGGGACTTGAATGTGGAATTACAATTGATGGCTTTAATGATATTAAAGAGGGAGATATTATTGAGGATTATGAAATTGTGGAAATTAAGAGGTAATAGTTATGGAGTTATATGATTCATATAAATATTGTAAATTATTTGGTGATACGACTAGAGCAAGTAGATATTTTAATGAGAAACTTGCTTTAAATAGAGAGAGTAGTAATAATATTAATAGAATGAATAAACATAATAGTTATAGAAATGGATTTCTATTTGCAGGAAAAATGGTTGATATTACTAATGATGATAATTTTATGGATAGAGAATTTGTTCGTGGATATTTACAAGGGGTAGTTATTTTTAGAAAGTTTATAACTGAAGAACGTTATGATAGTGATAAGGAAGAGTTTAGAAATTATACTTTTGATCAATTATTTGGAATTAATATGGTTGATAAAAATAATAAGAGCAATCAGAAAGAAATTGGATATAAGTGTGGAATTCTTGGTTATAATTTAGATGAAATTAAGGAAATGCATAATAATATTGATAGTGAGGTATATGGTTCTGGTAGTTTTGCAATTGGATATACGCAGGGATTGTTTACTTTGGGATATCTTTATGGATTTATGAGAGATGGTTTAAAGTTTGTATTTGATCAAGAGAGACCTCCGTCTGATTGGCTTCGTGATAATAAGTATTTTCTAAATGGAATTGAATATGCAGGAAATGTAGTTAATCAGTTAAATGCTGATGAAAAAAAGCATTCAAGATAAAGGATGAAAGAGGTGAATTATGAGTTTTGATGAATTAAGAATGAAAGAGAAATTAAATGGTAAAGGTATAGCTGCGAGAATTGCTGTACGTCGAATGAATGAAAAGAATTATCTACAATGGATGGCTAGTAAGAGATATCCTTCATACAATGAGACTTCTACAAAGGATCAGGATATTGCTCTTGGGAAAAAATTCTTTGATGAGGGTTTTAGGCTTACTGATGAGGAACTTGCCAAGGAGAGATATTACTTTGCAATTGGGTATAGGGTTGCTGAGAGAATAGCTTATGGTTTGAAATTACTTGAGGAGAAAAAGGTTAGAGAAAGTAAGAGTGAGATAACTCTGGAAGAAGCTGTTGATAAAATTTATGATATAGTAACTAAAAAACGTAGATAGGGCGGATATTATGAGTATAAAGATGGAAAGACTTAATAATACTTTTGTAGAGAAGATTAGTGAGATATTACATAATGATATTAAGGATAAGGATGTTAAGTTTGTAACTATTACTGAGGTTAAAATTACTAATGATTTATCTTTTGCAAAGGTATATTTTACTAGTAATGAAGAGAATAGAAGGCAAGTTACTGAAGCTCTTAATAAGGCTAGTGGTTTTATTAGGAGTAGACTTTGTGAAAAGGTTCAGTTAAGAAAGATGCCGGAAATTCATTTTGTGTATGATGAATCAGTGGAATATGGGCATAGAATTGATGATATTATTGAAAGGATCAACCATGAAAAGTAAGATTTGGGAATTAATTAATAATAGTAATTCAATTCTTTTACTTACACATATAAACCCTGATGGAGATGCGATTGGTAGTATAATGGCATTGTATTTAATGTTAAAGGATATTGGTAAGGATGTTAGGGTGTTATTACCTAAATATCCTCCTTTATTTGGTTTTATTCCTTTTATCAACAATTCTGTTGATAGAGATACTAGAGAATATGATTTAGCTATTGTTGTTGATTGTGCTACGAAAGAGAGAATTGGACAAGTTAATGAGGAGTTTTCAAGATGTAAGAGGACAGTTAATATTGATCATCATTTTGCTAATACTAAGTATGCAGATGTTAATTATGTTGTTGGAAATGATCCGGCTTGTTCGCAGAGTATCTATTATTTATTTAAGGATTGGAATGTTGAGATAAGTAAGGATATTGGTGTAGCTCTTACAGTGGGAGTCTTAACTGATACTGGTGGTTTTAGGAACAATAATGTTAATAAAGAAACTTTTAAGATGATGTTGGAATTAATGGATAAAGTTAATTTGTATGAGTTATATGACATAGTTTTGGCAAGAAGGAGTAGAGCACAATTTGAACTTGCGAAATTGACGATGAATAGATTAGAGTTTTTTGATGAAGGAAAGATTGCTTTTTCTTATATTACAAAGGATGATATGGTAAATACTAAGGCTTTACTTGGTGATCACGAGGGATTAGTAGATATTGGAAGAAATATTTCTGGTGTAGAGGTATCAATATTTGTAAGAGAAGATGATGGTTATAGAATTTCATTTAGATCTAATGGATTAGTGAAAGTTAATGAAATAGCTATGATATTTGGTGGTAATGGGCATGAATTTGCGGCAGGGGCTTTAATTAATTTAGATTTTTTAGAGATGAAAAAGAGATTAATTGAGGAAAGTATAAAGGTAATTAATAGATGATAGATGGTATTATTGCTGTTAATAAGGAAATTGGATATACGAGTAGAGATATTGTTAATATTGTTTGTAAGAAATTTAATACGAAGAAGGTTGGACATACGGGAACTTTAGATCCTTTAGCTAGTGGAGTTTTAGTTTTATGTATGGGTAAGGCATTAAAAATGAGTGAACTTTTAACTAGTAATAATAAAGAATATATAGCGGGAATTACTTTGGGAATAAGTACTGATACGATAGATATGGATGGCAAGATAACTGATGAATGTGATGTTGATTATACGGATGGGGAAATTATTACAGCCGTTAATTCTTTTTTAGGAACTTATTTGCAAGAGGTTCCTAAGTATTCGGCAATTAAGATTAATGGTAGAAAACTATATGATTATGCGAGGAGTAATGTAGAGGTTAACTTGCCAAGGAGAGAAGTTACAATTAATAAGATTATGCTATGTAGTGATATTAAGAGATGTGAGGGAAAGATTTCTTTTAATATTAAATGTAATGTTAGTAAAGGGACTTATATTAGAAGTTTGGTAAGAGATATTGGAGAGAAATTAGGTTGTCCGGCAGTTATGAATAGTCTGGTTAGAACTAAACAAGGATGTTTTTTAATAGAAGATGCGAATACTTTAGAAGATATTTTAAGTGATCGGGGAAAAGTTATTGATATATTAGATGCTTTTAAAGAGATTAAGAGAATTATTGTGCAAGATGAGATGGCTTTTAAGATTAAGAATGGTGTAGCAATTAGAGGTTTATTTAAAGAAGAAATGGCTTTTATTTTAGATAATGAAAAAAGGTTGTTAGCTTTATATAAAAATAATGAGGGAATTTGTAGAGCTTATAAAATGTTTTTATAGGTTCTTTTTTATTTATTATTGTTAACCTACTGTAAAGTTATATTTTTAAAGGAAAATAATGTACTTATTTAAGTAAATTTGCTATAATTAAGGTGTGTTACTCGAGGTGAATATATGAAATTAACAAGAGATATTGTTGAGAAAATATCAAGTATTAAAAATGAACCAGAATGGATGAGAGATTTTAGGGTTAATTCTTTTCTATACTTTGATAAGACTAAAGATCCGGATTGGGGACCTAAAATTGAAGTTGACTTTGATAAAATTACTTACTATAAGGAGAGAACTCAGGAACTTACGAATGATTGGGAAAAGATTAATTGTGCTATTAGAAATGAATTTAGAGATTTAGGAGTAATTGCTGCGGAAAATAAATATTTAGATGGAATTGGTGCACAATATGATAGTGAAGTAATTTATCATAATATGATTAAGGAATTGGAAAAGAAGAATGTTATTTTTATGGATACGGATAGTGCTTTAAAGAAATATCCAGAATTATTTAAAAAGTATTTTAATAATTTAGTTTTATATGATGAGAATAAGTATACAGCTTTAAATGGGGCTGTTTGGAGTGGGGGCACTTTTATCTATATTCCTAAAAATACAAAGTTAGATAGACCTCTTCAGAGTTATTTTAGAATTAATAGTAAGAATATGGGACAATTTGAAAGAACTTTGATTATTGTGGATGATGATAGTGAACTGCATTATATTGAAGGTTGTACTGCACCAACTTATACGGAAGATGCTTTACATGCAGCTGTGGTGGAAATATATGTTGGTAAGAGATCTAAGTGTAGATATACGACTATTCAGAATTGGTCAAATGATGTATATAATCTTGTTACTAAAAGGGCTATTGTGGATGAAGATGGACTGATGGAATGGATTGATGGTAATATTGGTTCTAAAACTAATATGAAGTATCCTTGTTGTATTCTTAATGGGAAGAGAGCAAGGGGAAATTGTATTACAATAGCAGCGGCTTCTGCAGGACAGATACAGGATTCTGGGGCTAAGATGATTCATTTAGCTCCATATACGAAGAGTAATATTGTATCAAAGTCTATTGCTTCGAATGGAGGTAATGCTACTTATAGAGGTACTGTTAGAATTAGTAAAGAGGCTATTCATTCTGTTAGTAATGTTAAATGTGATACGATTATTTTGGATAAAAAATCAAAAAGTGATACGATTCCTAAAAATATGGTTTTAAATGATAGTTCTTATTTAGAACATGAGGCTACTGTAGCTAAGATTGAAGAGGATAAGTTATTTTATTTAATGAGTAGAGGAATAGGTGAGGATACAGCGAAAGAGTTAATTATTTTAGGTTTTGTTAATGCTTTTAGAGATGAACTACCTATGGAGTATGCAGTTGAGCTTAATAGATTGTTAGCTGATAATATAAACAAATAATTATATGGAGGTGAATATGAAGAAGGTTTTAATTGGACTTTTATGTTTGTTTATGTTTTTTTGTGGATATATTCTTTATAACACATATCGTGATAAGGGTATTCCTAAATTGAAAATTGAAGAAGAGCGAGTTGAGATTGATGAAATTTATGTATATGGAACTCATCTTAATTTACATAGTAATAGAAATATTGATGAGAATGTAGATTTGGTTTTATATAATGGGGAATTTATATCAATTGGACTTAATAAGATAAACGAGGGATTTAATTTATCTAACTATATTAATGAGGGATATGATTTAGAGACAATTCCAAGAGGTAATTATTACTTGTTTTTAAGAAACAAAGAAACAGATCAAGATGGAATAGAATCATATAAATACTATGCTTTAAATAATAGTAGTAATTATAAAGAAACGATTTATTATACTTTTAGTAATGTTAATAATAAAATTGTAATTAATAGTGAAGATAGTTATCCGACAATGATGGTTTGTGTGGCGGAGAATACAGATAGTAATGTATATGATATAGTTATTGATCCTGGTCACGGAGGAATGGATGGAGGAGCTAATAGATATGGTTCTAAAGAATCTGATTTTACAATGGATTTAGCGGTAAAGGTAAAGAAATTGTTAGAGGATAAAGGTTTTAAAGTTAAGTTAACGCATGAACCTGGGCAATTAACTAAAAATGATAAGTTAAATGAATATGGAGTACATGGAAGAGCAGTTGTTCCTTATGAAGTACACGCTAAATATTTATTTTCACTACATATGAATAGTAGTGTGGCAACTTCGGTTAATGGGCTAGAAATATATACGGCAAGTGATATTAATTTTGATTTTGCTAAAAAACTAGGAGAAAGTATTACTTCTAATACAGGATTAAAGTATTCAGGAAATAGAATTAATAGATTATTTGAAGGAATTTATACGAGAAAGTTTACACAAGATGATATTGATAGTTCTATGAAGGATTATGAGAGTAAGGATCTAAAACCTTATGATATTACTACAAAATCTATATACTACTACATTATTAGGGAAACTGGTGGAATTGTTACTGGAGCTTACGTAGATAATAGAAATGAAAAAATTCTTGGTAATCCATATTATAATAGTAATGTTGGTACTGAGACTTATTTACTGGAGTTAGGTTATATTTCTAATAAGAGTGATTTAGAGAATATGAAAACAAAAATGGATACATATGCTAAAGGAATTACTGATGTTGTGGGTTCTCTTAGGGGTAGTAATTAAATAAATATGTAAAATTAGTGTTAAATTAATAAAAAGTCAAATTTATTATTTGACTTTTTTATTTTTTGACATTTTTTTATTTTTGGAAGAAAACAAATAAATATTTATTTGTTTTTGAGAAGATTATACTTTTATTTTAAACATTTATTTGATTTGGGAGTTTTGTTTATAACAAGAATTAATTTTTTTTATTTGATTGGCTTTTTACATTATGTTATATTCTTTTTGGAAAGGAGGAATAGAGATGTTAAATCAAGTTATTTTGGTTGGAAGATTGGTTAGAAATCCTGAATTGCAATTAACTGAATCTGGCAAAAAGATTAGTGTTGTGACTTTAGCTGTAAATAGAGCTTTTAAAAATACTAATGGAGAATATGATACGGACTTTTTTGATTGTACTTTGTGGACAAATGTAGCAGAAAATACTGCTGAATACTGTAGAACAGGAGATGTTATTGGAGTTAAGGGAAGACTTCAAACAAGAATTGTTGAAAAAGAAGACGGAAATAAGTTTAAAAGAACTGAGATTGTGGCTGAAAGAGTTACTTTTTTATCTTCGGCGGAAAAATTAAAGGATGAAGATAATAGTGTAAATAGGGATACAAAGAAATTAGATAATGTATTAGATAATACCAATGTTGGTGAAAATCAAAACAAGAATGATAAAAAGAAAAAATAAACTTTTTCTTTTAAGTTATTTATAGTAAAATTTATAATGAAAGGATAATGGAATTATGGTATTAGGGTGTAGAATAAAAGAATTGCGAAAAGAAAGGCATATGAGTCAAGAGGAGCTTGGAAAACTTTTGGGTGTTACTAAGGTTTCTATTTCTGGATATGAAAAAGGGATAAGAGTACCTAGTATGGAAGTTATGGAAAAAATGTTGGAAGTTTTTAATATTTCTGCCGACTATTTAATGGGAAGAGAACTTAGTGCTGTTTGTGATGGTGATGAAAGTGTTTCAGTTATGTTGGCTCTTACTGACTTAGAAATAATTAGAGAATTGCGTAGATTGCCTTCTTTATATAACTATATAGCAACTGAACCAAGAAGATTTTTTAATTCACTTTACAAAAAACGTATATAATATGATGTTTTTATGATATAATATCTTTAAGAAAGAAGGAATATCATGTTAGATGTTAGAGATTTGTTTAAAAATGATTATGTTGGAAAAGAAATAACTGTTAATGGATGGATTAGAAATCATCGTAAACAAAAAGAATTTGGTTTTATTGATTTTAATGATGGAACTTTTTTTGAAAATTTACAAATTGTTTATGATAATAGTTTGAAAAATTTTGATGATATTCAGAAATTACATATTGGATCAGCGATAACTGCAAAGGGTGTTTTAGTTAAATCAGAAGGAAAGCAAGACTTTGAGTTAAAAGCTAGTGATATAATACTACTTGGAGATTGTCCTGATGATTATCCTTTACAATCTAAAGGAAGACCTACTCGTGAATTTTTAAGAGAAATTGCTTATCTTAGACCAAGAACTAATTTGTTTAAAGCGGTATTTAAGGTTAGAAGTGTAGCTGCATATGCTATTCATAAGTTTTTTCAAGAAAAAGATTATGTTTATGTTCATACACCTATTATTACAGCAAATGATGGTGAAGGGGCTGGACAAATGTTTCAGGTTACAACACTTGATTTAGATAGAGTGGCTAAAAATGGGGAAGTTGATTATAATAAAGATTTCTTTAACAAAAAAGTTGGACTTGCTGTTACTGGACAACTTGAAGGGGAAACTTTTGCTTTAGCTTATAAGAGAATTTATACTTTTGGGCCAACGTTTAGGGCAGAAAATTCAAATACTAAAACTCACGCTTCAGAGTTTTGGATGATTGAACCAGAAATGGCATTTTGTGATCTTGATGGAGATATGGACGTGATGGAAGAAATGTTAAAGTTTGTTGTTAAGTATGTATTAGAACACTGTAAGGAAGAAATGGAATTTTTTGATAGTTATGTAGAAAAGGGTCTTTTAAATAAGCTTAACAAGTTAATAAATAGTAACTTTGTGAGAATAGATCACGAAGAGGTTATTAAAATTTTAAAAGAGGCTCCAGTTAAATGGGAATTTACTCCTGAATATGGCGAAGATATAGCAAGAGAACACGAGAAATATATTACTGAATATTTTGATGGACCGGTATTTATTAAAAATTGGCCTAAGGATATTAAGGCGTTTTATATGAAACAAAATGATGATGGTAAGACGGTGGCAGCAGTAGATTTAGAAGTTCCTTCAGCAGGTGAACTTATTGGTGGTAGTCAAAGAGAAGAGAATTATGATAAGTTATTAGAGAGAATTAGAGAATTGGGAATGAAAGAAGAAGATTTTGACTGGTACCTAAAGTTGAGAAAATTTGGAGGATGTGTTCATTCAGGATTTGGTATGGGATTTGAAAGATTACTTATATATTTAACTGGTGTAGATAATATAAGAGATGTAATTCCTTATCCGAGAACTCCAGGAAATTGTGATTTTTAGTTAATGTATAGACAATCAAGTATTTAGATTTGATTGTCTTTTCATTTTTTAGGTAATATGATTTTTAATTTTTTTCAAAAATTACCAATTATTTTTTTCTTGTTTTAGAAAATAATAAGAATAAAAGGAGGTATGAAATGAAAAAAGTTTTATTTTTATCTTTAGGAATGATTTTAATGTTAACTGGATGTGGAGCTGGAGCTACTAATACGATGAGTTGTAGTTATGAAGTTAAAAATGGGACATTAACTACGAAGACAAAGTATGATGTTGACTATGAAGGTAAAGAAATTAAAAAAGTTAGAATTACTTATGATTATAAGCAAAATACAGTTAATGATACTGACGGAGATGGAAAGAAAGATATTGATGGCGTGGGTACTGGTACTGATGGTACAACAAATGATACTCAAAAAGATAATGATGGTATTATTGATGGAGTTATAGGTAGTGCAATTGATAAAGTTATTCAAGGTACTTCAGCAGTTATTTTAGATGTTGCCGGAATTAAGAGTAGGCACGCTACTGTTCAAAGTACATATGGTAATATTGCGGGCTTTTCAGTGCAAAATACTACTGATACAGATAATAATTATATTGTTAATTATTTAATTGATTATGATAAGATAAGTGATACTGATTTAAATACTTTAAATTTATCTAGAGATATTAATACATTTAGAGATAATTACACTAAACAAGGCTATACTTGTAAGTAATTACTCTTTTTCTTTGATTATCTTGCTTGAATGTCTTAAGTATTTGTTATATAATAAATAATGAATAGAGGCGAGATTAATGGAAAAGTTTAAAACAATGGATGCAAATGAAGCAGTAAGTACGGTGGCTTATAAATTTAGTGAACTATGTGGAATATATCCGATTACTCCAGCATCACCTATGGCAGAAAATGTTGATGTTATTTCAAATACGGAAACTTATAATTTTTGGAATAATAAAGTAAAAGTTGTTGAAATGCAGTCAGAAGCGGGAGCGATTGCTTTAGTACACGGGGCATTACAATCTGGAGTATTAGCTTCGACGTTTACTGCTAGTCAGGGATTACTTTTAATGATTCCTAGTTTATATAAAATTGCTGGAGAGATGTTACCGCTTGTTATGCACGTAGCAGCTCGAAGTTTGGCAACACATGCTCTTAGTATTTTTGGGGATCATCAGGATATATATGCTGTTAGGTCTACCGGAGGATGTATGTTATGCTCAGCTAATCCACAAGATGCTTATTTGATGGCAAATATTGCACATTTATCAGCAATTAAATCTTCATTACCATTTATTAATTTTTTTGATGGTTTTAGAACTAGTCATGAAATAGATAAGATTAAATTAATTGATTTTGATAAGGTTAAGAGGCTTATTGATAAAGAGGCATTAAAAAAATTTAGAGATAAAGCTATGAGTAATGAAAATTACAATACTAGAGGTACTGCTCAAAATGACGATATATATTTTCAAAATACTGAGGCTAGAAATAAAGATTATGTTGATGTAGTTAATACAGTTGAGGATTATATGAAAGAAATTAACAAAATAACAGGAAGTGATTTCAAGCCTTTTAATTATTATGGAGCTGAGGATGCAAGGGAAATAATTATTGCTATGGGTAGTGTATGTGATACGATTAGAAATACCGTCGATTATTTAAATCTACAGGGAAAATCTTATGGGATGGTAGAAGTTCATTTATATAGACCGTTTAGTGCAAAACATTTACTCGAGGTAGTTCCTAAAACTGTTAAGAAGATTGCTGTTTTAGATAGAACTAAGGATCCTGCTCAAAATGGTGAACCTTTGTATTTGGATGTAATTTCGGTATTTAAGGATTTAGATATTGAAATTATTGGAGGAAGATATGGATTATCTTCAAAAGATACGACTCCGAGTCAGATTAAGAGTTTATTTGACTTTATGAATAGTGATAAGAGACATAGTAATTTTACAATAGGAATTAAAGATGATGTTACTAATTTGAGTATAGATATTGATGAGAATTTTATTATTCCTAATAATATGACAGAGTTTTTGATATATGGATATGGATCAGATGGAATGGTATCTACTTCAAAGGATATGATTAAAATTATTGGGGATCATACGGATAAGTATGTGCAAGGTTATTTTCAATATGATTCAAAAAAATCTGGGGGAGTTACTAGAAGTCATATGAGGATTTCTGATAAGGAAATTAAGGCTCCTTATTATGTTAGTAATCCTTCATTGGTGGTTGTTTCTAAGGAAGAATATATTTATAAGTATGATATTTTAGATAATCTGATGGATAATGGTACTTTGTTTTTAAATACGAGAATGGATAGTGATAAGTTAGTTAGATCACTTCCTAATAAAGTTAAATATTTATTAGCTAAGAAGAAGGTTAATTTTTATACGATAGATGCTTATAAATTAGTTAATGAGTTGGGACTTAAGAATAAAATTAGTACTTGTATGGAGATATGTATTTTTGATATTATTAAAATTTTAGATATAGATTTAGTTAAAGATATTATGAAGAATACAAATGAGAAAAGGTTTGCTCATAAAGGGGATAATGTTGTACAGGTAAATAATAGGATTGTGATGGAATCTACTCTTCATATTAATAAGATTACAGTTGATGAGGATTGGATTAATTTAAAATATACGGAGAGAGAGGATTTATCTATTGAAGAAATGATTGGGTTACTTAAAGGAAATGAATTACCAGTTAGTGCTTTTTTAGAGAGAAAATCGGGAATATATCCAGGGGGAAGTACTAAATTTGAAAAAAGAGATATTGCTGAGAATGTTCCTTGTTGGAATAAAGATAATTGTATTCAGTGTAATCAATGTGCTTTTGTTTGTCCGCACGCAGTAATTAGACCTTTTTTACTTAAGGAGGATGATCCTTATGAAAATGGAATTTTAAGTGTTTTTCCAAAGAATAAAAAATATACGATTGGAATAAGTTACAAGGATTGTACGGGATGTGGTGTTTGTGCTAATGTTTGTCCTGGTAAACTTGGAAAGAAAGCTTTGGAAATGAAGAAGTATGATAAGAATATTTATACGAATGATGATTTTGAATATTTAGAAAAGAATAAAGAAGAGTATGATCCTAAAATTGTTAATGTTAAAAATTTGGAGTTTGTAGAACCTAAATTTGAATTTTCTGGAGCATGTGCTGGTTGTGGGGAAACAGCTTATCTTAAAAATTTAACACAATTATTTAATGATAATTTATTTATTGCTAATGCAACGGGATGTTCTTCAATATATGGGGCTAGTGCTCCTTCTACACCATACTCTATTCCTTGGGCTAATAGTTTGTTTGAGGATAATGCAGAATTTGGTTTAGGTATTAAACAGGGAATTAATATTAAAAGAAATAAGATTAAGAAATATATGGAAGAGAATAGTTCTCCGGACTTTGATTTATGGGTTAATAATATGGATAATTATGAAATCTGTAAGGATGTTTATAAGAGAATTGATTTTAATAAGCATACATATTTAAAGGAACTTAGAGATTATATTGTTCCTAAATCTGTATGGATTGTTGGGGGAGATGGATTTGCTTATGATATTGGATATGGAGGATTAGATCATATACTATCAACAAATGAGAATATTAATATTTTAGTTCTTGATACGGAGGTATATTCTAATACTGGAGGACAGTCTTCAAAATCTAGTAATCTTGGTTCTATTGCTTCATTTACAGCTAATGGAAAAAATAATTATAAAAAAGATTTAGCTAGAATTGCAATGTGTTATCCACACGTATATGTTGCTTGTGTTAATATTGGTTATAATAAGGAACAGTATTTAAAGGTTTTACAAGAGGCTAATAATCATAATGGACCTTCAATTGTTATTGCTTATGCGCCTTGTATTGAACACGGGATAAAAAAAGGAATGGAACATAGTTTAGATGATGCTTATTTAGCTTCAAAATGTGGATATTTCTTGACATTTAGATATAATCCTCAAAATAAAGTTTTTACTTTAGATTCGAAGGATGTTGATTTTGATAGGTATGATGAATTTTTATCTAATGAGAATAGGTATGCAAATTTGAAAAAGATTAATCCTAGTGAGGCAGATAAGTTATTGGATAATCAAAAAAAATGGGCAAAGGCTAGATACGAATATTATAGTAAACTTTAAAATTGGATGTATAATTATTTTGTTATGGGTGATAATAATAATGTCATATGATAGATATGACTTAAATATATGGTCAGAAAGTAATAGGTTATATACCTATAGTCTTTTCTGACTTTTTTCTTTATATTACTGGTAGTTAAATAATTTTACAAATTATTTTTTATATGATAAAATGAATATGGAAGTGAAAAGATGGATGTAAATATGATTAATGTTATTACTTTGGCTTATATGGGAGATGCTGTTTATGAGGTATATATAAGGGAGGATTTAATTAAAAAGGGAATTGCTAAGGTAGAGGATTTACAAAAAGAAGCTATTAAGTATGTATCTGCGAAAAGTCAGGCTAGAATACTTAAGTACTTACTTGATATTGGTTATTTGAGTAATGAGGAGATAGATGTTGTTAAACGAGGTAGAAATTATAAGAGAGGAAGTCATCCTAAGAATACGGATATAATTACTTATAAGAATTCTACAGGATTTGAGGCATTAATTGGATATTTGTATTTAAGTGATAAGATTGATCGAGTTACAGAAATTGTTAATTTTATATTGGAGGAATATGATGAAGAAATGGTTTAAGGTGATGACTTTTAGTTTATTTTTACTTTTAGTTACTGGTTGTGGGAAGAAAGCTTATAAAACGATTGATGCAAATGAAGCTATGAATTTAATTAATAATAATAAGGTAGAGATAATTGATGTAAGAAATATGGATGAATATAATACTGGTCATATTGCTAATGCTAAAAATGTTCCTTTAGAAGGGATAGATAATATTAGTTATGATAAGAGTACGATAATCATTTTATATTGTGCTAGTGGAATGAGAAGTATGAAGGCAGCAGAGAAATTAAGCAAAATGGGATATACTAATTTGTATAATTTAGATGGTGGTTTATTAAATTGGGGTTTTGATTTGGAGTGATTTAAATGTATATATATGGAAAAAATGTAGCTAAAGAGAAGATTAAGAGTGGGGAAAAGATTAATAAAATTTATTTAGCGGAAAAGTTTAATGATTCAGAAATTATGAGTTTAATTAAAAAATATGGGATTAGATATACTTTTGTTCCTAATAAATTTTTAGATAATAAAGTTGATGGGGTTCATCAGGGAATTATATTAGAAGTTGATGAGGTTGAAACTTTTGATTTTGATTATATTAAGGGTATTAATAAGAAAAATCCGATAATTGTGTTACTTGATCACATAGAAGATCCACATAATTTTGGAGCAATTATAAGAACGTGTGAGGCACTAGGAATAGATGGAATTATTATTCCTAATGATAGAAGTGTCTCTATTAATGCGACGGTTGTTAAAACTAGTGTAGGTGCTATTTATAATATGCCAATTATTAAAGTGGCTAATTTAGGAGTAGCTATTAAGAAACTTAAGGAAATTGGTTATTGGGTTATTGGTACAGATATGGATGGTACTGATTATACAGAATTAGATTATAATATGCCAATTTGCTTAATTATTGGTAATGAAGGAAAAGGAATGAGTAGAGTTTTACAAGATAATTGTGATTTTGTGGCTAAAATACCAATGATTGGAAAAATTAATAGTTTAAATGCTTCGGTTTCTTGTGGAATTGTTTTAGCAAGAATTGTGGCTAGTAAAAGGTAATTATGGAATATAATGATTATGAGTTAGTATTATTGGCACAAGAGGGCAATGAGGATGCGAGTAATTTAATTTATCAAAAGTATAAACCAATTGTTGTAAAAAAGAGTAAAAATGCTATTATATATGCGACACATCATGGGATAGAAATTAGTGATATTATGCAAGAGGGGTATATTGGGTTAGAAGAAGCGATAAAAAGTTTTTTACCTGGAGATAATAAGGCGACTTTTTATACATTTGCTAATTTATGTATAGATAGAAAAATAGTTAATTATTTAAGAAAGTCAACAAAGGGAAAAGAAAAAGTATTAAATAATGCTATTGCTATTGATGAAAATATGGAGAAAGTTATTAAGGATAATACCGATATAGAAAAAGCATTTTTATTAAGGGATTATGAAGAAAAGATTATCGAAAAGATAAGAAAAGAATTAACTGAATTTGAATTAAAAGTTTTTGAATTAAAAATTAGGGGATATGATTTTTTAGAAATTGCTAATAGTTTAAATAAAGATGTTAAGTCTATTTATAATACTTTTCATAGAATTAAGATTAAAATTAAGAAAGTTTTTGAAGAAGATAACTAGAAATAGTTATTTTTTTATTTATTAGATAATACAAACAAATGTATTATTTAATCTTGACAGATATTTTTAATTATGTTATGATAGTGGTAGTTTTATGGAAGAAATTAGTTAAACAAATTTGTTAATTTTGTTATATAATATGAACTTGGAAGTGAGAAAAATGGATAAGATTATTGTTAAGGGTGCTAGAGAAAATAATTTAAAAAATATTGATATTGAAATACCTAAGAATAAGTTAGTGGTTATGACTGGGGTTTCAGGTTCTGGAAAGAGTAGTCTTGCCTTTGATACGATTTATGCTGAAGGACAGAGAAGGTATATTGAAAGCTTAAGTGCTTATGCTAGACAATTTCTTGGGGGGAGTGAAAAGCCTTTAGTAGATTCAATTGAGGGACTGTCTCCTTCAATTAGTATTGATCAAAAGAGTACAAATAAGAATCCTAGATCTACAGTAGGAACTATTACTGAGATATATGATTATTTAAGACTTTTGTATGCTAGGGTAGGAGTTCCTTATTGCCCAAGGCATCATGTTCCAATTACTCAACAAAGTGTTGAAGAAATGACAAACAAAGTTTTAGAACTTGACACTGGAACTAGGATTATGGTAATGGCTCCAATTGTAAAGGGGGAAAAAGGTACTCATAAAGATACATTAGACCAGCTTAGAAGAGACGGTTTTGTAAGATGTAAAATTGATGGTGAAATTAAAGAACTTAATGAAAATATAGAATTAGAAAAGAATAAGAAACATATTATTTTAGTTATTGTAGATAGATTAGTTGTAAAAGATGAGATTAGATCTAGATTATACGATTCGATTGAAACGGCTTCAAAAATTGCTAAGGGAAAGATTATTATTGATTTACCAGATACTAAAGAAGAAATGCTTATGAGTGAGGATTTTGCTTGTCCTTATTGTGACTTTTCTTTGTTAGAGTTGGAACCTAGAATATTTTCTTTTAATGCGCCTTATGGAGCTTGCCCTGATTGTAAGGGATTGGGAGTTAAGTTTAAGTTGGATATGGACTTAGTTATTCCTGATAGAAATTTATCTATTAATAATGGGGGAATTAAACCATTTAATATTGATGATGATAATATTAATAGGACACAAATTGAAACAGTTGCTAAGTATTATGATATTGATTTAGATATGCCTATTAAAGATATTCCTAAGAATAAGATGGATATTGTTTTATATGGTTCTCCAGATATATTGGAATTTAGATATACTTCTAAAAATGGAAATACCAGAAATGCGAAAGATTATTTTGAAGGGGTTATTACTAATTTAGAGAGAAGGTATATTGAAACTAAGAGCACTTGGATTAGAGAATGGATTGAGGGATATATGAGTGAGAGTGTATGTCCTACGTGTAAGGGTGCTAGACTTGGTGAAGGGGCTTTGTCAGTTTTGATTAATAATAAGAATATATATGAGACTAGTTGTTTATCTATTAGAGATTTAAGAGACTTTATTAATAATCTAAAATTATCTGATGAGAAGAAAGAAATTGCCACATTATTAATTAAGGAAATTGATAGTAGATTAGATTTTCTTATTAATGTGGGATTGGAATACTTAACGCTTAATAGAACTGCAGGAACTTTATCAGGTGGAGAAAGTCAAAGAATTAGATTGGCTACGCAAATTGGTTCTAAGTTAACTGGTGTTTTATATGTATTAGATGAACCTAGTATTGGTTTACATCAAAAGGATAATCAAAAGTTAATTAATTCTTTGTTAGAAATGCGAGATTTGGGTAATACTTTAATTGTTGTTGAGCACGATGCGGATACAATGCTGGCAGCAGATTATTTAGTTGATATTGGACCTTTAGCAGGGGAACACGGGGGATATGTTGTAGCGGCTGGAACTCCAGAAGAGGTTATGAAGTGTGAGAATAGTATTACTGGGCAATTCTTATCCGGAAAAAGAAAGATTGAGGTGCCTAAAACTAGAAGAAAAGGAAATGGAAAGTTTATTACTGTTAAGGGAGCTAGTGAGAATAATTTAAAAAATATTAATGTAAAGTTTCCTTTGGGTACATTTACTTGTGTAACGGGAGTTTCTGGTTCTGGAAAGAGTAGTTTAGTAAATGAAATTTTATATAAAACTTTAGCAAGTAATTTATATAGTTTTAAGGAAAAACCTGGAAAATGTAAAGAAGTTTTAGGCCTTGATGAGGTTGATAAGGTTATTCTTATAACTCAAAATCCGATTGGTAGAACTCCAAGAAGTAATCCAGCTACTTATGTTTCTGTATTTGATGATATAAGAGATGTATTTGCTGAAACTAAAGAAGCAAAGATTAAAGGATATGATAAGAGTAGGTTTAGTTTTAATGTTAAAGGTGGAAGATGTGAGGCTTGTTGGGGTGATGGTGTTAAGAAAATAGAAATGCATTTTTTACCAGATGTTTATGTTCCTTGCGATGTATGTCACGGAACGAGATATAATAAGGAAACATTAAGTATTAAATATAAGGGTAAAAGTATATATGATGTTTTAGAGATGAGAGTTGATGATTTGGTTGATTTTTTTGAAAATCATCCGAAAGTATTAAACAAACTTAAAACTTTACAAGATGTGGGACTTGGTTATATCAAAATTGGACAAAGTGCACCAACTTTATCAGGTGGAGAGGCTGCGAGAGTAAAATTGGCAAAAGAACTACAAAAGAAACCAACTGGAAAAAGTGTCTTTATATTAGATGAACCAACGACAGGTCTTCATTCTTACGATATTGAAAAATTACTTTCTATTTTGAACAGAATTGTTGATAATGGAGATACGGTTATTGTTATCGAACATAATTTAGATGTTATTAAAGTAGCGGATTATATTATTGATCTGGGCCCTGATGGTGGAGATTTAGGTGGTAAGGTGATTGCTACTGGTACTCCGGAAGAAGTTGCAAAATGTAAAAATAGCTATACTGGACAATTCTTAAAAGACTATTTAAAATAAAGAATGAGGTTATCATTCTTTTTCTCAAGAATTATGATGATATTTAATGAATTACTAGACTTTTTTAAGCTTATTTGATACAATTTAATTGAAATTTAAATTTTTAAGGAGAATGATTAATGAAAAAAAAGTTGATTATTTTAGGAATGTTAGGAATAGTAGTGATAGGAGGAGGATTTTTTTGGATGTTAAAAAATAATAAAAAGAGAATTGCTGTTACTGAGGGAGTTACTGTAGTACCAACGATGAATGATTTAATAAGTAATGATAGTAGTTGGTGTGCTACTTTTCAGTTAGTATGGAATGATTTGAAAAATGAAATTGTTAAACAAGATATAATATTTAATCCCCAAATTGAAATGGTTAGAAATTTAAATAAAGAAGATTTTAGGGAAGATATGTTATCTGATGAGTATTATTTTAAGATATATGGAATTAAAAATAAAAAGTTATTAGAAGATATTAAGAAGGGAATTAAAGAGAAGTTTAATCAAACAAGTGATATTCTGGATGATTTTGATTGGAGTGATAATGGATTAGATAATGAAGATAATTTAAATGAGAGAAGATATTTCTTTTATACTATGTTGTATAGAGAATTTGAATATAAAAGTAGATTTAGTATATTAAAGAATGGAAAATTTGGAAATTATGATAATGTTAGGTATTTTGGAACTAGTGAGAATACAAATAGTGATGTAAGAAAACAAATAGAAGTATTATTTTATAATTCAACGGATGAATTTGCTATTAAGTTATTAACAAAGAATAATGACGAAGTTATCTTTTATAAGAATCCTACAGGGAAGACCTTTAATGAGATGTATGAGAGGATTGTTACTTTAAGTAGTAAATATACTGATAGTAAGGAATTTACAAAGGATGATAAATTTAAGGCTCCAATGATAGATTTTAATGTTAAAAGAGAGTATGTGGAATTAGAAAATAATAGTTTTATTACTGCGGATGGAAAAAAAGTTAATATAGAAAAGGCTATTCAAACAATTAGTTTTTCTATTAATGAAACAGGGGGAAAGGTTAAGAGTGAGGCGGCAATGGATACTAAAACGACTTCTATTATTCATCCTGATCCAAGGTATTTTTTAGTGGATGATAGTTTTGTGTTATTTTTGAAGGAAAGCAATAAGGATAAGCCTTATTTTGCAGTTAAAGTTGATGATATTACAAAGTATCAGAAGTAGGTATTTTAAAGATGAATTTTGTTCATCTTTTTTTCTCTTTTTTGAATATCTTTATAATATTGACATAATATTTAATGAAAAGAGGGAGATTTATGGAAAAAATAGAGGTTATTAAAAATATTGCTAAACGTACGGGGGGAGATATTTATTTAGGAGTTGTTGGAGCAGTTAGAACTGGTAAATCTACATTTATACGTAGATTTATGGAAAATATGGTTATTCCGAATATTCAGGATGAATTTGAAAAGAAAAGAACTTTAGATGAGTTACCACAAGCTGCTAGTGGAAAAATGATTATGACAACAGAACCAAAATTTGTGCCAGCAAATGCGGCTAAAATTATGGTAGATGAATTCTCAGCAAATATTAAAATGATTGATTGTGTTGGGTATGTTATTAATGATGCTAAGGGAGTGGATGATGAGAATGGTCCTAGATATGTAATGACTCCTTGGTTGTTGTTGAATAAGTGATACCCAAATATAAAAATAAAGAAATACCTTATAAAATAAGGATAAAAGGCAATATTTCACTTTATTAGTTAAAGGCTAAAATTTAGAAAGTGAGATATTTTTTTATGGAAAATAAGGAAATTTTTAAAAATAGTGAATTAATTCCTTTGCTGATAAAATATGTTAAGGTAAATAAAGTTGTATTTCCTATTGAGAAAGTAAAGTATTTATCTAATGCAGAAGTTATAGATGTATTAAAGAATTGTATTGATAAGGAAGAAATATATAATCCTAACTATGAAATGGTTAAAAATATTACTTTATTAGATGATAATGATTTAAAAGATATATACCCTCTTATAAAAGAAAGTATGGAAAAAATCAATTACGATTATATGAGAGATATTAAAGATTTAGTTAATAATGTTAAATCAAGAAAGAAAGGTAAAAAATATTCTTTTGAAGAACATTTAAAGGCATTAATAATTGCTCTACTTTCTAATCATAGATGGGGAGATAATAATATTAGGGAAAATATGGATGCTATTGATGAAATATTTCATAATTATAATAAGAATTATTTAAAAGTTGTTGAACCAAGTGTTTTAGTTAATAAGTTAAGGAAGATTCATTGCACTAACCCAATGATTAGTTATCAAATGAAAGCATTATCTAAAAATATAATGGTATTAGAACAAATAGAAAAAGATTATGGAAGTTTAGATAAGTTTGTAAGTAAAGAAAAACCTAATGACATAGCAAATATGTTTAACAGTGGTAAATATAAATTAATACAAGTTGGACGAGCTTTTGCTTATGATTATTTAAAAAGAGTTGGAGTTAATACTTGCAAAAAGAGTTCTCAATTAGAAAGATTATTTGGTAGTCATAGACTAGGAATTGTTGAAAATGCTAATGCTACTGAACAACAAGTATTAAATATTATAAAAAAGATTGCTGAATTAAATAACTGTGATGAGATAATCGTAGAATCAATAATCCAACAATTTTGTTTATTAAGATCTGCTAACATTTGTGGAGAACACCCTAACTGCGAGAAATGTAAGATAAGAAATTATTGTCATTATAACAAGAGATATGATGATTAATGTAATTAAAGGTATGTTTAACGACATATCTTTTTTGTTGTTTAAAAAGAAAGGAGAAATGATATATGGAATTAAATTATGCAATATTTAGAAGTGAACCTATTATGACTATACCTGATTTAGCCCAAATAGGATCACATAATAAGCGAGAAAAGAAAGCTTATCAATCAAATAAAGATATTAAAATAGAATTAAGTAAAAATAATATAGAACTTGTTCCACTAGATATGAAATATACTAAAGGTTTTGATAAACTAACAAAAGAATATAAAAAAGAACACGAAGAAAGAATGAAAACTGAACGAGCTGATAGAAAGAAAAGATACCATGAAATGTTAAATAGTTCCAAAAATTGTGTTGCTGATGAATTAATTTTTACTGCTACTCATACTTTCTTTGATGGTATGTCTAGAGAGCAAATAAAAGAATGGGCAGATACTTGTATGGAATTTGTTTATAAAGATTTAGGTTATAAAAAAGAACAAATTTTACATGCAACTGTCCATTTAGATGAATTAACACCTCATGTTCATTGTGTTGTTGTTCCACTTGTTAAGAAATTGGATAAGAGAACTAATACTGAAAGATATACCATATCTAAAAAACAATATATTAGAGATAAAATACACCTATCACAATTACAAGATATGTATCATAAAAGTCTAACTGAAAAAGGTTATGATCTAGAACGAGGTATTAAAGGTAGTGATAATAAACACATTAAAATAAAAGAATATAAACAACTTACTAAAAAATTAAATCACGAATTAAATGCTAAAAGTGATAGATTAGATAAAGCGATGAGTGAGTTTGAAGAACAAATGAAAACAAATAAAAAGATTCCTTTTGATAATAAACATGTTATTTTAGAAAAAGAAACTTTTGATAGTATGAATAATGTTATTAATGAATCTAAAAAAGTAATGGAATTGCAACCTAAACTACAAACAATATTTAATAAAGTTGATAGTTATGCTAATAGTTATAAATCACTAGAAAAAGAAAATCAAAAATATAGGAAAGAAATAAGTAAACTAGAATATGAAAATCAAAACCTAGAACAAGAAAATAGAAGTTTAATTTATAGATTAAGTGAACTATTTCAACTATTAAAGAAATTTTTAAGAAAATTATTACAACGAGGTAATGATTATACTAAAGATGAAACTGCTGATGTTGTTAAAGATTGTTATGATAATAGTGAGTTTGATATGGGAGATGTTGTAAGAATATCTAAAGGAACAACTAAACAAGATGAATTATTTGATTATGTTGAAGCACCAGATTATTATAAAGAAAGAGTTAGAGATTATGATGAAGAAGAATACGATAAAGATGATTTTGATTTAAGTAGATAAATTTAAAAAATACTCTTGATTTTTTTGATTGTTAGAGTGATAAATAGAAAAACAGAAATTTGAAATTATACCCTATTTAAATGCTTATAGTTGAGTTTTAAGTTAAGGTTTAATCTCTTATCTGTTCTTTAAATAAAGTGCCTTAAATGGCGTATTTGAAAGGAGAATATTTATGTTATTAGATGATAATACCGAGAAAGTTATTGATTTAGTTAATATGTTTGATGATTTAAAAGGAATTGATAAGGTTAGATTAGCAATACACCTACTTGAAGATATAGGGTTTACACCTATTTATGATATTAATAACTTCATTAAACTTCTAAAAAATGTATTATTAATACTAGATCCTGAATCTAAAAATGTAATAACTAACTTTGCTAAATATAAGAACCTATTATTTATTTCAGCAAAGTATATGGAGCTATCATTATTAGAAAAGCGAAAGTTTTCATTAGAAATGCTGTTTAATATCTTTCAATATGACTTTAATAATGAAGAAATAAATACCAAAATCAATGAACAATTAAATGTATATGATTATTGTTATTCACTAAATGTATTATAAAAGCGAGAATATGTTATTTTTTTTAGCATACTCTCGCTTTTTTTATTTGCCTATTTTTTGATTATTAGTTCTTCCAACAATCCAATCCATAGAAACATTATAAGTTTTACAAATATAATAAAGATTAGTTGTATTAATTAGATAATGACCTGTTTCATAACCACTATATGTTGTTTGAGATATTTTGCAATCATCAGATAATTTTTGTTGAGATAGATTTAAACTTTTTCTTAACTCTTTTAATTTTTTACTAATTTTAACTTTGTCAGTTTTAAAATGACCATAAGTAATATTCTTTCTAATTAAACCACATATAAAATCTAATGAGAAATCATACATATCACAAAATTTAATTAGTTTAGGTAAAGGTATTGAATCGTGAGCAGTTTCCCATGATCTAACTGCTGAATCAGATACACCAAATATATAACCCAGTTCAGATTGTGTCATTTCTAATTCTTCTCTAGCATATCGTAAATTATTATCAAACATAACTATCACCGATACTATTGTCCCATTAAAATTAGTTTTAACTACAAAACCGAAGATTATTCGTTAAAAAAGTGATATAATTAAATTGTAATAAATATTTAAGTATTGGAGGTGCATTATGACTAAAAAAAATGATGATAATGAGTTATTTAAATCATTATTAAAACTAAATATTAGATATGCTATTGAAGATTCAAATATAAATATAAGAATGATAGATAATAGAATAAAGTCTTATCAAACATTAATTGACCACTTAGAAGATAATAAACCTTTCTTCTTTCAAAAAAAGAAACTTATTGAATATAACAATAAGAAAGAAGAATATGAAAATAAAATATCTGAATTATATGCTCAATTAGGAGAAGAATATGATTTAATTGAGAAATTATATTCTGATATATAATGATATATTATATAAAATAAAATGTTAGTAAAATAGTAATCTTATGATTAGTATATTAATAAAAAAATATGTAAAAAGTATGATATAATTAAACAGACAGATAAATAGTAATTTGTTGAAATGGAGGAGAGATTATGAAAAAAACATTATTTGCTATTTTAGTGTGTGGGGTTATGGTATTAGGAATGACTGGTTGTAGAAAGTCAAAACAAAATAATTTAGATGATATTCATACCTTTGCAGGAACTATAACAGAGTGCGAAGAAAAAACTATGATTGTTCGCCCAAATGAAAATGAAGAAGAATATAAGTCTAGCGATAAATTTAGAATTGAATATGTTGATGGTTTTAATTCTTGTAAAATTGGGGATAAGGTAACTATTACTTATAAAGGTATGATTAATGAAAGCTATCCAGCACAAGTAGGAACAACAAATATTGAGATTAACGATTTTGATTTTTATATAACAAAGCCTGAAAATCATAATGATATTAGATTTAATGATTATTGTACTGTTGAAAATCGCACAATTTATTTAGCTGGTAATATTGGAGAGTTTTATATTAAAGATAAAGATAAAGATATTACTTTGAAAACTTATCTTTCAACTGCTTATCAAACACTTGATGATGGCATAAAAAATATTACTGATAAATTAGAGTTAACAGTCACATTGAGAGATGGAGGAACAAAAATTTACAAATCTAAAAATAAAGATATCACTATGATAGTATGCCATACCACTAAAAATGATAAAAATATATTAATTGGCGATTATTCTATGGAATATACAGAAGGGGATTGCAAGAATTAATAAATTACAATTTTATAGTTATTGATTTATAGTAATTTACCGAAAAGATTGTCAGTAATGACAGTCTTTTTTGTTATATATTGACTTTTAACGGTAACTACTATAAAATATAGTAGTGTAGCTTATAGCAAAAAAGGAGATGTGGAGTATATGAAAAATTATGACAACTATTTTCTTCCAGTAGATAATATGGAAGAAGCAAAAAGATATTATGAGGAAATATTGGGGTTAAAAAAGAAATTTGATTTCTCTGATAAGGGAATGGTTGCTTATAATATTGGAAATGAAGAACCTGCAATAATTTTAAAAGACAAAAATAAATTTGAGAATTTAAAGCCTACAATATGGTTTGAAGTAGAAGATGTTGCAATCTTCTATAAAGAAATGTTGAATAATGGTATAAAATTTTTGAGTGAGCCTTTTAAAATTGGAACGGGTAATGCAGTCGAGTTTGAAGATCCATTTGGAAATAGACTTGGCGTTACAGATTATATTAAGTAAGGAGTAGAGATTATGTCAAATATAGATTTGGTATTATTAGGACTTATTAAACAAAAATCACAAAGTGCTTATGATATTAAAAAAAATATAGAATATCGTAATATACCAAGATGGGTAAGAATTAGTGAACAGTCTATTTATAAGAAAGTATTACAATTAGAATCAAAAGAATATATTGTTTGCCATAAAGAGAAAGAGGGAAATATGCCAGATAAAGCAGTATATACTATTACTGACAAAGGTAATGATTATTTTAATAGACTTATGAATGATATTTCAAATTATGATGTTAGTCTATATTTGGATTTTAATATTATTATTACGAATTTAGATTTAGTAGATGATGAACAAAAAAAGATTCTTGTTTCTAATATAAAATCAAAGATATTAGAATTAAAAGAATTACTAAATGAAAGACAATCTCATAGACAACATATTCCTAATGTTGGAAAACAAATGTTCAAACAACAATTAGCATTAGTAGAAACATTAGAAAAGTGGATAATTGATTTTGAGAATAGTTTAAAAGAACAAAATTAGCAAATATTGATTTTAAGTTAAAAGATAAATTTGTAGGGAGGGAAATTCAATGAAAATAATCAACATTGGTATTCTTGCTCATGTAGATGCAGGAAAGACAACTTTAACGGAAAGTCTGCTTTATACAAGTGGAGCGATTTTAGAATTAGGCAGTGTAGATAAGGGAACAACAAGGACAGATACTATGTTTTTAGAACGTCAGCGTGGAATCACAATTCAGGCAGCAGTTACTTCTTTTAATTGGAATGACTACAAAATCAATATTGTAGATACTCCTGGACATGCAGATTTTATAACAGAAGTGTATCGTTCCTTATCTGTTCTTGATGGAGCTATTTTAGTAATTTCTGCTAAAGATGGTGTACAAGCACAAACCAGAATACTATTCCATGCACTTCAAAAAATGAATATACCAACAATTATTTTTATAAATAAAATAGATCAGGATGGAATTAACTTAAATAATATTTATCAAAATATCAAAGAAAAACTTTCAAATGATATTATTGTTATGCAAAATGTAACATTAACTCCAGAAATATCAATTAAAAATATTATTGATTTAGATGATTGGGATCCTGTAATTTCCAAAAATGATAAACTTTTAGAAAAATATATTGCAGGAGAAAAATTGACTATACAAGAATTAACGTATGAAGAATATAGGTGTGTTAAAAAAGGTTCGTTGTTTCCTATATACCATGGAAGTGCTAGAAATAATATAGGGACTCAACAACTCATCGAAGCTATTTCAAATCTTTTTTGTCCTGAAATGAATGAGAATGATTCAGAACTATGTGGAAGGGTTTTTAAAATTGAATATACAGACCATAAGCAAAGATTAGTTTATTTGCGTCTTTACAGTGGAACATTACACTTACGAGATACAATTATATTGCCAGAAAAAAAGAAAGTGAAACTTACAGAAATATATATTCCTTCAAATGGAGAAATGATACAGACAAAAACAGTTTGTTCTGGAGATATTTTTATTATACCTAACAATACATTAAGATTGAACGATATTATAGGAAATGAAAAGCTTTTGCCATGCAATGTATGGAATGACAAGACTGTACCAATACTACGAACAAGAATTGAACCGATAAAAATAGAAGAGAGAGAAAAATTATTGGATGCTCTTACAGAAATTGCAGATACTGATCCTCTTTTACGTTATTATGTTGATACGATAACACATGAAATCATCATTTCTTTTTTAGGAACAGTGCAGTTAGAAGTTATCTGTTCTCTGTTGATTGAAAAATATCACATAAACATAAGAATCGAAGATCCAACCGTAATTTATTTGGAAAAACCATTACAAAAGGCAGATTATACTATTCATATTGAAGTACCACCAAATCCATTTTGGGCATCGATTGGATTATCAATAACTCCACTTCCAATTGGCAGTGGAATACAGTACGAAAGCAAAGTTTCACTCGGTTATTTAAATCAAAGTTTCCAAAATGCAGTAAGAGAAGGTATTAATTATGGACTGGAGCAAGGTTTGTATGGTTGGGAAGTAACAGATTGTAAAATATGTTTTGAATATGGTGTTTATTATAGCCCTGTTAGTACTCCCTCGGATTTTCGCTTTCTTGCCCCAATTGTACTTGAACAAACATTGAAAAAAGCGGGAACGCAATTATTAGAGCCATATTGTTCGTTTATACTTTTTACACCACAGGAATACTTTTCTCGTGCATATAATGATGCACAAAAACATTGTGCAATAATTGAAACAAGTCAATCAAAAAATGATGAAGTTATTTTTACAGGACATATTCCTGCACGTTGTATTAATGAATATCGTAATACTTTAACTCTATATACAAATGGGCAAGCAGTTTTTTTGACAGAATTAAAAGATTATCAAATTGCTACTTGTGAACCAGTTATTCAATCACGCAGACCAAATAATCGAATAGATAAAGTACGCCATATGTTTAATAAAAAAGAAAATTAAGTTACTATTCGCTAAATTACAATTTATCGATTAAATCGTAATATTAAGATATTCTGAATAAATTAAATATAAAAATCAAAACCTATTGAAAACGAAAATCCAAAAGAAATTACATAACTAATGGATTTTCGTGAAAGACTATCTTTAAGACAAGATAGTAACACACTACCAAGTCGGCATTTTGCCAACTAGGAATAGTGTGCAAAGGGACACCCTTTTGAAACCCAATAAGCAACATTTCACAAACTATCGTAAGTGAATGTTGCTCTTTTTTATTTTGTCTTGCGACTACATAAAAAAGAAAGAATACTATCGCCACTTTCATTGCTAAAGCAACAAAACGTGCCACGTATTCTTTAAATAAAAATAACCTAATACCTAATCTAACGAAAGGGTAAAAGGTTATTTTTTTCTTTTGCTATGCAAAAGTAAGGATTATAAATTTACTTCATAAATTTATTTTTTCTTATTTAGTAATTCCGATGTTTCTTTTTTAGCACTCTTAATTGCCATGAATACAAATAATTCATATAAAAGTGTAATTGCAAAGAAACCACATACTAAATAAATATTATTTCTAACATCACTATTTATCATATCAATAAACTCTATTCCTAAATATATTAATCCATAGAATACAGTAGATACAACTGTTATATCATTATATGATCTTCTAATTGACTTGCCCTCGTTTTGATTTATTTCAATTAACCCTTTATCTACCTCATATATAAACATTACAATTAAAAATATTAAAATAGGAATTAAAATCCAATATAAAGAATAAGTAAGTTTATTATTAAATATGATAGTTAGTATTAAAAATAATCCTACAATAAAATTCACTACTACTAATAATTTTTTAATTATATTACTTTTTAGCATTTTTATTTCTCTCCTTTACTTTTAAACTTTGAATAAGTTTGATTATTTCTTTTGATGAATTAATTTGATATGTATGATCTTCGATAGTATGTATTAATAACTCTTTTTGTTCTTCTGGTAAATCATCTTTTTCTAATTCTTTTTTACATGTAGAAACTATACTTTCAGAATTTTCTATACTTCCTAAAACATTTATTTCAGCAGTATCTAATTGTTCTAGATTTAAACTAGCATAATGACTCTTAACAAAATAATTAAGTTGTGTCACTTCTAATCCTAAACCTATCATATACATTAAGTCACTATAATTAACATCTATTATATTACTTATCTTTCTTAATATTTTAGGACTAGGATCTTTTCTTATACCTGATTCTATTTTAGAAAGTTCAGAGTTATTAATCTTTGCAAGTTTCGCAAGTTGTCTTTGCGATAAACCTTTCTTTTCTCTAGCTTCAGCAATAACTTCGCCGATATTTTTTTCTAGCATAGAAATTCACCTCACACCATAATAATACACCCAGTGGGTAAAAAAGTCAACATAATTTCAATAAATGGGTAAAAAAGTGTTGACAATATAGTAATTAGCATGATATATTAAATATGTTTCCAAATGAACCCACCTTTAAATTAAATGGGTAACATAGAAAAAGAAAGGAGGAAATCAAATGTATGAGATTAAAAAAACAACTAGAATTAATTGATCCAAGAGTATGGAGAGATAAAAATATCAAGTTTGAAACGAAGCTGATATACAAAATACTCTGTGCGGAACAATCCCAAAGATGTGAATTCACAAGTATAAGTATCGGGAGAGTTCAAAAGAAATTGAGTATAACAAATGTTGGATTCAAGAAGAACCTAAAAATATTAGAAGATAACAAATATATAAGGTTCAATGAATACGACCGAGGATTATACACATACGAGATTTGTTAGAAAAGATTAAATCACTAACAAATAAAGGTTCAGTAAATGTTCGTAGATTTATATTAGAACCTATCTTATAGAAATATAAGATGAACTAGTTTGAAGTAAAACATATTTCAAAGAACGAAATAAAAGAATAAAAGGGATTGAAATATGTTATGTATGTTTTACTTCAAGCAACCTATTTAGTGAGATTTATCTCACACAGGGATTTTATTGTCATTATTAGTATGACTTGTAAGTAGTGTTTACAAGTTTTTTTATTGCCTAAATTTAAAGGAAAGGAGATTGATAATATGAATAATAGCGATATTACTAAATTAAAGCATATAGAGGTGCCTACAATAGTTTTATTAGATGAAGAACTATCTTCTACTACTAAACTATTAATGGGTTTAATTAATACCCTATCTATGCAAGAGGGATTTTGTTATGCAAGTAATAAGTATTTAAGTAATCTTTTAAAAGTATCTAAAAGAACGATTACTAGTTGCATAACATCATTAAGAACAAAAAAATATATTAGAGTTGAAAATGAACCTAATATAAGAAGAATCTATTTAGCAGATTTCTGCTAGATGTAATAGCAAGATACTGCTAGTGAGTATAGCAAGTATCTTCTAACAGAATAAATAATATAATAAATAATATTAATAGATAATATAAATTTAAAATTATTTTAATAATTTAAATCTTTAAAAAGATTAAAAAGAAAGGAAGTTATAAAAATGGAAATTGATTTAAACGAAATTATAATATCTGGAACTATTAATAATGTGACAGATAATAATAAAGATTATATTAAGTTTGGTTTAACCACTCTTAAATATGATAAAAGGAAAGTTTATGCTAGTTTTAATATTAACCGAAATCTTTATGAAATATATAAAGATTTTTTTGTTAAAGGAACAAGAGTTTTTGTTAAAGGTTATCTTAATTCTTATATTACAAATGAAAGAATACAAAGTTTTATTACTGTGACTGATATATCAGACAATAAAGATGAAATGATGAACGGAAGAAAAGGTCCTCATATAAGACTTGATTCAGACGGTGTTGAAGTTTGGGATGGAAAAAGATGTGAAGCAATTCCACCCACTGAAGAAGAACTTAAAGAAATGGAAGATATGCTAAAAGAATATCAATAGAAAGGTGTGATAATTTATGAAGAATAGTAATTTTTATAAACTATTACACATAAAATTCATTGTGGAGGAATAATCATGTATGAAACACTAGAATTTTATGATAGTAATGGTTGTGATTTAAAAGAAGTCTTAAAAAGTTGTATATATAAATATTATATGGCTTATAAAAATTCATCAAAAGTATTTAAATCGAACGCAAAAAATAGTATAATTAATTCAACTAATAAAGTGAATGTGTTGTCTACTGAAAGGAGATAAAAAATGTATAGTAGATATGCAATAGACAATACGATTTTTAAAATAGCCATTTATATAAGACTATCTCGTGAAGATGGTGATGATATGGAATCAGAAAGTGTCACTAATCAAAGAAGTTTATTAATTGGTTATTTAAAAGCACAAGGATTAGTTGCAGTTGATATTTATGTAGATGATGGTTATACAGGAACAAATTTTGAACGCCCAGAGTTTAAGAGAATGTTAAATGACATTGAAAATGGAAAAATAAACATGGTTATTACTAAAGATTTATCAAGATTAGGTCGTGACCATATAATGACTGGTTATTATGTTGAAACATTTTTCCCAGAAAACGATGTTAGATATGTTGCCGTAAACGATGATATAGATACTTTTTTTGAAACAAGTGGCTCTGATATGATGCCATTTAGATTAAGTATGAATGATATGTATGCAAAAGATATTTCTAAAAAAGTTCGTTCAAACTTACTTCAAATGAAAAAAGATGGAAAGTTTTGTGGAAGTTCTGCACCTTATGGTTATATGAGAGATCCTTTAGACAAACACAAACTAGTACCTGATCCAGAAACTGCTCCTGTAGTAAAAAGAATTTTTGATTTATATGTTGCAGGTTATGGTAGCTCACAAATTGCTGAAATACTAACAAGAGAAGAATTACCTACACCAGTTATGTATAAATACTCTGATTCAAAATTAAATAGATTTGACCATCCTGAAATATGGAAACACACATCTGTCAGTAATATCATCAAAAATAGAGTTTATATTGGAGATTTAATTCAACACAGATTTCAAAAAGTGAATTATAAGATTAAGAAAAGAAAAAGTGTTCCTGAAAGTGAATGGTGTATTAAAGAAAATGCACACGAACCACTTGTAGATAGGAAAACATTTGAAATCGCACAATCTATTAAAGATTCATCAAATAATTATAATCCTGAACGAAGAAATGTTGATTATGTTTTATCTGATTTAGTATTTTGTAAAGATTGTGGTGCTAGAATGAGTATTAGTTATGATAAGAAAAGAGATAGAGTCACAATGAATTGTAATAACTATCGTAAGTTTAGTAAGTATGATATATGCTTTTCTCACTATATTAACTATACAAAACTAGAAAACACAGTCTATGACAAGTTAAGTACTATGGCTAATCAATATATTAATGATAAAGAAGAATTTGAAAATATTATTAAAAGCCAATATGTTGATCCAAAAGCAGATAAACTAAAAAAGATAGAAGAATTAAATCATACAATAAATGATTTAAAAAGAAAACAAGACTCTTTATATGATGATAAATTTAATAATGTTATAAGTGTAGAAACTTATCAAAGATTATTTAATGCTACTGAAGAAGATATTAAAACTGCAAAAGATAAACTAGAACAATTACAAAATGAAATATCTAGTATTAATGATGATTCTTCTTGTTATGTAGAATATTTAGATATTATTAAAAGTTTTCTAGATATGAAAAATCCAACAAGAGAAATCATGAATAGATTAATAGATAAAATATATGTAACGAAAGATAAAAAACTAGAAATTCATTATAGAATTAAAAAAAGTGAAGTATTAATATAGGTAAAAATACGAGTTGCTTCCAAGCAATTTTTAAAAATAAAATTAGGTATCACAAAAACAGGTCATACTGGTATAGTGAACCAATTCCTTTTGTAGAGGCTGCCGAGATTGGAACTGAGAAGGTTATTAAGGAACATTCTACTATTGGAATTGTTGTTACTTCGGATGGATCTTTTGGGGAATTTAAAAGAAATAATTATGTTGAAGCTGAAGAGACGGTGGTCAACGAGTTAAAGGAAATAGGAAAACCTTTTATTATTCTTTTAAATACAGCTAATCCTGGAAGTCAAGAGGCAAATAACTTAACTTTAGAACTTAAAAATAAGTATGGGGTTCCAGTATTACCTATTAATGTTGAATTAATGCAAGAAAGAGATATGTATAATATATTGAAAGAGGCGTTATATGAGTTCCCGGTTGTTGAGGTTAAAGTAAATATTCCTGATTGGATATCTATATTAAATCCTCAACATTATGTAAAGAAGTGTTATATTGAGAAGATTAAAGAGAGTGTATTATCTATTGATAAAATTAGAGAGGTTGATTCAATTACAGAATACTTTAATGATTGTGAATATATAGATAAAGCTTATTTGTCGGATGTAGACACTTCAACGGGGGAAGTAACAATTAATTTGTCGGCTCCAAAAGAGTTATATGGGCAGGTACTTAATGAAATTATTAACGTGGATATTAGTTCTAAAGCAGACTTACTTAGTTTATTTCAGGAATTTAATGAGACTAAAACTGAGTATGACCAAATTAAGTCAGCTCTTAAAACGGTTAAACAGACGGGATACGGAATTGCTTCACCAACTCTTGCAGATATGAAATTAGAAACTCCGGAAATTATTAAACAAGGTGGTAGGTATGGAGTTAAACTTAAAGCTAAAGCACCTTCAATACATATAATGTGTACAAAAAGGAAGCGTTTATCTTTACTAGATTATGTAGGTATGCTCACCATAAAACACATGAAGTTACTTACTATGTCGACCTAGATATTTGTTTTTATAACTATAATGAATTATAACACTATACTACTCATATTTGAAGTGGTATTTTTTTATTTATATTAAAGAAATACAGTCTATCACATTATCACAAAAATAATGCTACCTTTGAATAAGAGAGAAAAAAATCTTAATGTCCTATCCAGATATTTATAAAAATACGTTAAAATATACCATCACGGAGGGTGTGATAGTATGGTCTTTAGAGAAGAAAATAAAATTAATTATACAAGAATATCTAATGAATTATTAAAAGATAAAGATTTAAGTCTAGCAGCTAAAGCACTATTAATAACTATGTTATCACTTCCTAATGATTGGTCTTATTCTACAGTAGGACTTGCTTCTCTTGTTAAAGAAAGTAAAAATACTATCCATAGGTTATTAAAAGAGTTAGAATCCAAAAACTATTTAATTAGAAAGTCTATAAGAGATGATAAAGGAAGATTTGTTAAGTATGATTATGCTATATATGAATTACCATATCCCAATATACGGGATATGGAAAATAAAGATATAATAAATAAAATAAATAATAAAGATGAAATAGATGAAACACTTATAAGCGGTTATACAAAAGAATTAATTAGACGTCGTTATATTAGTAAAGATGACTTTGAAATAAATAAATATGAAGAAATGTATAAGGAGTTGAATCAAGAATATGATTATCAGTTAATTTATATGTGTACCAATTATATACTTAAACATTTAAAATTAAATAATAATAAAGATGAGTATGGTAATTCAATAGATGATAAATTTAATTATCTTAAGATTAGTCTTATTAATAATCTTAGATATATTACTCAAGATATATCATTGTGGGACTTTGATGATGATGAATCTTGATAATAAGTCCTGTGGTCTTGTTTGGAGTATCATATTCTCATAGAAATAATAAAATAGTATAAATATATTAGAATTAGTTAAAACTCCATATTTTGTGAATAAACAAGCTATAATTAAGTTTTAATAATTTAAATAAAAAGCACTGACAAATAAAAAATACACGATATAATGGATATAAACTTAGGAGGTGTAGGAATATGAAAGATATATCTAAATCATTAGCTGATATAACAAATAAGATTAATGATATAGAATTTAGTAGTGTTGATAATTTAAAACAAATATTAGAAAAGACAAGTGAAATTAAAGAAATAATTGAAGAATTAAAAGTAAATAATGAAAGGAATTAAATATTAATATGAATATATATCAAAAAATATCAGTTGAAATCTTAAAATATCTTGATAAAATGGATAATGACGAAGAATTTAAAAAGACTTGTCCTGATATAAAAGCAGTTGAATATCTAATAGCAAAAGTGAATCCTGATATATCACCTCAAAGACTTATGAATATATTAAGTGGTAAAGCTAAAAGAATAACACTTAAAGAAGTATGTATTATATGTCATTGGTTAAATATCGAAGTACCTGACTTATTTAGAGATATTGAATGAATTATTATGGAAGAAATTAAAATTCTTCCTTTTTATTATCTCAAATTCTCGAAATTTATCGATTTTTATGTTATACTTAATAAGTAGAAGTAAAACTTTGAGGTGATATGATGAATGAACAAATGACAATAACTGAGTTATTGAATGAATTAAGGGGGTTATTTGGTAACGAAAGAGATAAAGGAACTGCTTTTGAAAAACTTATAAAAATGTTTTTAGAATCAGAACCAAAATATATGCAAACATTATCTAATGTTTGGATGTGGAAAGATTTTCCATATAGAGATAATGTTGGAGATATTGGTATAGATTTAGTTGCAAAAACATTTACTAATGATTATTGGGCTATTCAATGTAAATTTTATGATGAAGAACACACTATAACAAAAGATGATGTAGATACTTTTTTAGCTGCATCTTCTAAAACTTTTGATGTAGATGGTATTTCAAAGAAATTTAGTTATAGATTAATTGCTTCTACTACAGATAAATATAATAAAAATGCTGACTTAGAATTAAGAGGACAAGACCCTCAAGTTGGCAGATTGGGCATTGCAGACTTGCTTGATTCACAAATTGACTGGAAAAAGTATTCTTTAATGTCTAAAAAAATGGAAACAATAGATAAGAAGAATCCAAGAAAACATCAAATTGATGCTATTAGTGATGTACTTAAAGGCTTTGAAAAATACGACCGTGGTAAATTAATAATGGCTTGTGGAACTGGTAAAACATTCACTAGTTTAAGAATTGCAGAGGAACAATTAAAAGGAAAAGGGAATGTCTTATTTTTAGTTCCTTCAATAGCATTGGCAAGTCAATCACTAACAGAATGGGCTGCACAAAGTAGATATAATTTCGATGCAGCAGTGGTGTGCAGTGATAATAAAGCATCAAAGGGGGAGAACTCTATTGAATTAGGGTTCCCATCTACGACTGATGTTAATAGACTAAAAGAATGGTTTAACGTTATTAAAGATAATAATAGACCAATGAATTATATTTTTTCTACATATCAGTCAATAGATGTAGTATCGCAATTTCAAAAAGAAACAAATTGTATATTTGATTTAATTATATGTGATGAAGCACATAGAACAACTGGAGTAACTTTATCAGATGAGGATGAGAGTTCATTTGTTAAAGTACATGATAATGATTTTATTAAAGCCAAGAAAAGATTATATATGACAGCTACACCAAGAATATATGCAGATACAGCCAAAATGAAAGTTGATGAAGCAAATGCAGCATTATGTTCTATGGACGATGAATCAATTTATGGCCCTGAATTCCATAAATTGACTTTTGGAGAAGCTGTAAAGCAAGGGTTGTTAACAGATTATAAAGTTTTAGTTCTTGCTGTTGATGAAGAATATGTAAAAAAAGAATTACAAGATTTATTAGTTGATGAAAATCATGAATTAAAACTTGAAGATTCAGTAAAAATAATGGGGTGTTGGAACGGATTATCTAAAATAAGTTTATTTGATGACCAGTATAGTTTTTCAACTGACCCATTACCAATGAAAAGAGCCGTTTCATTTTGTAATACTATAGCTGATTCAAAAAAGATAGTTGAAATGTTTAATGTTATTCAAGAACATGTCAAAGGAAATAAATATAGCCCTGAAACAGATAAGTTAGTAAATATATCAATTAAACATGTTGATGGAACCTTTAATGCTTTAGAAAAGAAGGATTGCATCAATTGGTTAAAAGATGATATAGATGATAAAAAATGTAGAATTCTAACTAATGCTAGATGTCTTTCAGAAGGTGTAGATGTTCCAGCACTTGATGCGGTAATGTTTTTAAATCCACGTAGTAGTATGGTTGATATAATACAATCAGTTGGTAGAGTTATGAGAAAAGCAGAGGGTAAAAAATATGGATATGTTATTTTACCTATCGGGGTATCTGCTAATGAAAATCCTGAAGACGCCTTAGATAATAATGAAAAATATAAAATGGTATGGCAAGTATTACAAGCTTTAAGAGCTCATGATGATAGATTTAATAATACTATTAACAAGGTAGAATTGAATAAGAAAAAACCAGACCAAATTGAAGTTATTGGAATAGGTTCATTCAAAAAGGAAGAATCCGATAAAGGTGTTAAAACAAAGAAAGTTATAGATACTGGAGAAATTAGAAAAAAAGTACAACTTGAATTGGACTTAAAAAATTTTGATGAGTGGAAAGAGAATATTTATTCTAAAATGGTTAAAAAGGTTGGTTCAAGAGTATATTGGGAGACGTGGGCTAAGGATATAGCTGAAATTGCTCAAACGCATATTGAGAGAATAAAGTTAATTTTAAATAAAAATGATGAAAAGATTAATAAATATTTTGAAGAATTTTTAATTGGTTTAAGATTAAATTTAAATAATTCAATAGAAAAAGAAGATGCAATAGAAATGCTATCTCAGCACATAATTACAAAACCTGTTTTTGATGCATTATTTGAAGGATATGAATTTGTTAATAATAATCCTGTGTCAAAGGTAATGCAAAAAATGATGAGTGTGTTGGATGAAAAAATACCTGATGATGAGAGAGAAAAACTTTCTAAATTTTATGAGAGTGTTAAAGAAAGGGCATCAGGTATAGATAATGCAGAAGGTAAACAGACCATAATTAAAGAATTATATGAAAAATTCTTTAAGACAGCTCTTCCAAAAGAGGCAAGCAAGTTAGGCATTGTTTATACTCCAATAGAATGTGTAGATTTTATAATTAATAGTGTTGAACAATTGATGAACAAAGAATTTAACAAGTCTCTTTCTGATAAGAATGTACATATTATTGATGGATTTACTGGAACTGGTACATTTGTCGTTCGATTATTACAAAGTGGTATTATAAAACCAAAAGATTTATTATATAAATATACCAATGAGATTCACGCGAATGAAATGGTATTATTAGCTTATTATATAGCAGCAATTAACATAGAAGAAACTTTTTATGAATTATCAAAAACTAATAAGTATATACCATTTGAAGGAATTGTATTAACAGATACATTTCAATTATACGAAGATAGTAATGAACATGAATTTACACAAATTATTAATGATATTGCTCTTCCACAAAATAGTGAACGTGCCAAAAAACAAAAAAATATTCCAATTACTGTATGTATTGGTAATCCACCATATTCGGTAGGACAAAAATCAGCGAATGATGATGCCCAAAATTTATCATATCCTAAATTAGATTTATCAATTTCAAATTCTTATGCAAAGGAAACATCATCAAAATATAAAGGGTCATTGTATGATTCGTATATAAGAGCTTTTAGATGGGCAAGTGATAGAATAAAAGATAGTGGAATCATAGGATTTGTTACAAATGGGGCATTTATTAATAATATTGCTATGAATGGTTTTAGAAAATGCTTACTGAAAGAGTTTACTAGCATTTATGTTATTAATTTGCGTGGAGCTATTAGAGGAAAAAGTAAAGAAGATTCAAAAAAAGAAGGCCAAAATATATTCGACATTATGACTGGTGTCTGCATAACATTTCTTGTTAAAAAGAATTCTGTTTGTAATGATAATTATATTCATTATTATGCTTTGGAAGATTATCTTAATAGAGGACAAAAACTAGATTATTTGAAAAGTACAGAATCCATAGCTAATATCCATTTTAAAAATGTTTATCCAGATGAGTACAATGATTGGTTTAATAAGAGAGATAATTCCTTTAAAAAATTTACTTTATTAGGAGATAAATCTCAAAATAAGAAAAAAGTATTTGAAAATATATATTCTACAGGATTAAAAACACAAAGAGACCCATGGTGTTATAATTTTAGTTATAAACAAATTAAAAAAAATATAACTTTTACAATCGATAATTATAATGATTATATTGATAATAATTATGGAAGCAAGCTATTTGTAAAAGATACGACAAAATTTAGTTGGACAGCTAATACTATAAGAGATTTAAAAAGATGCGTTAAATATAATGAAAAAGATGTAAAATATATGATTTCTTCATATAGACCTTTTGTCAAGGAATATGTAGCATTTTATAAGCCATTAAACGAGAGACAGAGTTTTTTATCGTCAATTTTTATTGAAAATGAAAAAAATATAGCAATTTGTATATCTGGAACTGATAAAGGATTTTATACTTTAATTACAGATTGTATACCTGACCTTCATTTTATAGGCGATGTTTCATGTTTTCCACTATATTGGTACGAAAAACATGATAATACAACATTATTTTCAAAGCATAAGTATGAAAAAAGAGATGGAATTACTGATTATTTTCTTGATGAAATCAGAAAAAAATATAATACATATGAACTTAATAAAGAAGATATATTTTATTATATCTATGCACTTTTTCATTCGAATGATTATAGAGAAAAGTATGCGGCAGATTTAAAAAAATCTATTCCAAGAATACCAATTTTAAGTGATTATGAAACATTTAAAATATTTGTTTTAGCCGGTAAAAAATTGGCAAAATTACATTTAAATTATGAAAAAATAAAACCATATGCTAAATGCAATATATTAGTATATCCAAATGCTAATTACAAAGTAACAAAAATGAAATTTGGCAAAAACAAAAACAAATCCATTATTGAGTATAATGATAAAATATCAATTACTAATATACCATTAAAAGCATATAATTATGTAGTTAATGGTAAATCTGCAATTGAATGGATAATGGAAAGATATGCAATTACAACAGATTCAAAAAGTGGCATTATTAATGACCCTAATGATTGGTGTAATGAAGTTAATGATGAAAAATATATCTTTAATTTACTATTAAGAATAATTAACGTTTCGATTCAAACAGTTGATATTATTAATTCATTACCAAAATTAGATTTTGAAGATTAAAAATAAAACTCAAGATTTAAAATAGTCTTGAGTTTTTATATTCTATTAGGGGCATCTTTATGTGTCTCATCATATTTGAGTAATAAATAAGTTTCAATATTTAGTGCTTTGGCTAGTGCATCAATAGTATTAAGTGAAGGGTCATATAACTGTCTTTCTAAATCAGATATATACTTATCACTTAACTTTGCTTCTTCTCCAAGCTTTTCTTGAGACATATTAGCTTTAATTCTGTAAAATCTTAAATTCTGACTAAATATTTCTCTTATTTCAGTTGAATCTGTTTTGTTAGCCATGGTATCACCTCTACCTAAAATTATAGAAGTCTCACTAGGAATAAAACACAAGGGAGAACTATGAGAAAATAAAAAAATATGGTATACTATTATTATGTCAAAGTATGACTTTGATATACGGAGGTGTGATATGGCATTAATAAAATGTCCTGAGTGTAATAAAGAAATAAGTGATACTACAAGTGTATGTATTCATTGTGGCTATAAAATAGGAAGTAATAGTCAAATATATATGCATCCATTTGTTAAAAAAATAGTACCTATCATAATTGTATTGTCGGTAATATTTATCGTAATAAATATAAATAAAAACAATGAAAGTGATAATTCAAATAATTTAGTTAGTTGTGATGAACTTAGTCATTTTATAGATATAGCAAAAACTAGCTATGCTAACGAACGTGGTTATAGCATTAATAAAACAGCCTGCAAGTTTTCTAGTTATATAAAATATACTGATACCGGAGAATATGGAATATCTATTGCTTGTGATTCACCAGACAAATTATATCATAAGACATTTGAGTATAAGTGTAGTAAATAATAATAATATAAAAAAGGAGGAATATGTTGTGATTAATAAAAAGGATGTTATAGAGATTAAAGATGGTGTAATACCTTATGATAAGATTAAAGACCAAAAAGATATTACTTTTGTAATAATAACAAAAGATGAAAAAGTATTAGAAGAATCTATAAGAGCAATTACAAAAGTTAAAGAAGAATATAAAGATAAAGACTTTAATGTTGTAATATCAAGTAGTTATGAGAAACTTCATACACTTAGTAATGGTAAGTTTTAATTGAGATAGTATAATTTACTATCTTTTATTTTGCACTTTGTTTATATATTAATTATGAAAGTAAATGGTAATTAATAATAATATATGTTAATTAATCAAAGTATATAATAGTTTGCGTTTTTAGGAGGAGTTATATGAATACAGAGTTAATTAGACTAAAAGCTATAAGTAATGCTATTGGTCTTTCTACAGCGACATTAAGGCGTATGATAAAAAGAAATGAACTTAGAGGTGTATTACTGGGTGGTAATTATTATGTTACACGAAAGGATTATGATGAATTGCTGTTTAATATTGAATGTAAAAAGTTAAATGTAACACCAAAAGAAATGAGAGAAATATATAAAGAAACTCAAAAGGAAAAACACAAAGAGCTGTTTAAATTAATGGGATTAGATAAGCTTGATAAAACAACTCAGGATTTTATATTAAAAGGAATGTCTATTATTAAATAATTTAGGGGCTCTCAAATTTAATTATTAGTATTAAAATAAACGTGTGCTTGAATAGTATTAAAATTGAGTTAATTATTAATAGGTGGAAATAATATTCTGTGTGTCAGAAAAAATGGTCGCTTATTTCAATACTAATTAATAGGAGGTTTTGTAATGAAAGAAAAAATATTTGCCGTGGCAAGGATCTCAACTCCCCAGCAGAAATTAGATAGACAAATTAGGAATATCTTAAAAGAGTATCCAGAAGCTTATATAATCAAAATTAAATATACTGGTACTACATTTAAAGGAAATAAAGAAATGGAAAACTTAGTTAATCAAATTAAGAAAGATATAACTAATAAGACTAATGTAACATTAGTCTTTGATGAAGTATCTCGTATGAGTAGAAATGCTGAAGAAGGATTTGCTTTATACGAAGAATTATTTAATCTTGGTGTTAATATTGTATTTTTGAAGGATAAACATATTAATACAGATGTATATAGAAAAGCTCTAAGTACTGATATACCAATGACAGGGACTAATGTAGATATTATATTAGAAGCTGTTAAGAAATATCTAATGCTACTTGCTAAGGAACAAATACAGTTAGGTTTTCAAAAGGCACAAGATGAAGTTGATTATCTTCACAAGAGAACGTCTGAAGGTTTATTAACAGCTAAACTTAATGGTAAACAGGTTGGAAGAATTAAAGGAAAGAAATATATAACTAAAAAAGAAATTTCTTGTAAGGAGATTATCTTAAAGAATAGTAAAGATTTTAATGGAACTAATACAGATGACGAAGTAATAAAACTTTGTGGAGGTATAGCGAGAGGGTCATACTATAAATACAAAAAGGAATTAAGAGAAAAAGTGTAATTATTTATTACGATAACGATTTATTCTCTTAATTCCACTTTTTTTATTTCGCTCTTTCATACAAGTATCGCATAAATATGGTAAAATGCCATACTTGTTATTTGAGGCAATATTCCTTAATAAATGTTTTTTGTCAATAATAATATTATTACAATTTATACATGTTGTTTTGCTAATTAAATTATCATCACTGATAAATAATTCCTGTTTTAAAAAATAATCATTATAGAATAGTTCCCAAATACATAGTGTAATATTGGAATAGATAGTTATCTCTGCATCATAACTATCAATATCACTAATAAAGGATATAGTATCGGTGTATGTCTGACTAAGATTTGTATAATTACATTTTGATGTCTCTTTTATAATTCTTTGATTAATTTTTTCAACTTCTTCTTTAAATATAATAAGATAATCATCTCTGTTTGAAGATTTTCTGAAATATTTATCATTATTTTGTACAAAATAATCTTCTTCTTTTAACCTACCATATTCTTTTTTTATATACTTATTACTTATTGGTATTAATTTATATAACCAAAAACACATATAAATAAATGGATTAATATTAATGTTTAATTCATTTATTATAAATTCTTGATTATCTTTATTTAATAATATTTTGTTTTTTAATTGATATATATTAGGTATACTATTTTTAATATTATTAGCAGTGAACTTTGAAAATTGTTTGTATTCATTTTGAAGTGGTAAAACTGTAGTCATTAGTTTTTCGTTAAGTGTAGCATTTACATTTTCTTTTGGTATTTCTATTTTTTGTGGTATGTGTATAAAACATGGACTTCCATATTTATTGCAAAATGTTTGAATACCTCTTTTGAAATTTCTTAGCTCTACTGAACTTTTTTTTACATTTCCATTAATAAGAAGGCTTAAAAACTTGTTTTCAAAATAATCTACAAAAAATGTATCATTATTAAATTGTAATTCATCGGTTTTAATTTTGTCTAATATACAAAATAATTCTTTTTTTAGTTTTTCTATATAATCTTTTTCTTTATAATTATTTAGAAAATCTATACCATAGTTTGTTTCTATTTCTTCAATAGGTTCAGCAACTATAATTTGTATGTTATACATAATACATAATCTATAATAAATGTTGTAGCATAGTTTAATATCGGTTAAACTAATATCACTTTTAAATAGTTTTTTTATATAATTTAATAGTTTATCATAACGAGTTATATCATCTTTAATTCTATGTGAATAAGTAATACTATTTTTATCTTCTTTTGAATCATCTTTATGTATTAGACTTTTAATGTAATTATACGATAATTCTTCAAAACATTTTCCAATATTTGATGCTTTTATAATAGACTTTTTTAGTTCTTGTATAGAGTATTGCTTAAATTGAAAATAAGATATTTTGTTTTCTTTACTATAATGTAAAACAAAAGCATTTACTTTTTTAGAATATAAAATGTTAAATTTTCCTTTTAATAAATTTTGAATAACATACATAAAAATACCCTCTTTAATTTTGTCAAGAATAAATTTATAATTTTTTATTTTTTTTTAATGCCTTATAAAATAAGGCTTTTTTAATGCTTTACAAATTTGTTAATGACTATTTTATCATTTTGTAACGGTTAATTCAAGTTTTTTGCAAAGAAAAAAATATAATCGTTTTATAAAGAAAGGAGGAAAGAATATGCTTAATTGTGAAAACATTTACAGAGTAAGTATATTAGATGTAGTTTTTAAGTTAAACAAGAACTATACACCTTATATAGTTTTATCGGCTGAAACATTAGATGAAAACAAAATGAGAATTGATGCTTGCTATTATTTTACAGGTAGAGCTAAGTATTTTTCTTATAATGAATTAATCGATATATTAAATAGTTTTAATATTGAAGTTGAAGATGATAAGATACTTGATAGTTTGATGAAACTTAAAGGTAAGAAAGTTTACTTGTTAAAGATTCCAGATTATGAAAATAAGTATCAAGTCTTAAAAGACTATAACGAGGTTAATTAGTTATGAGACATGATATGTATTGGAGTGGTTTTACATAACTATGCTTCGCTAGAGGCATAGGAAAAGAGGAATACCAGGAACTATAACCAATGCCGCACATGGAGGTGGTCAAAGTGGTGGTAATACCTGAAATTCAAAATCAGATGGCAAAGTATCATAAGGTACAAGGATTGATGAGATATATTAATATTAAATCAATGAAAGAAGCACATGCACAAATGGATGGTGAGAAAGCCTCAGGCGTAGATGATATAAGTAAGTTCAAATACGAAGAAAGTCTAGAAGCAAACTTAAATAACCTATTAAACAAGATGAAGAAGTTTGAATACTATCCTAAACCAGTACGAAGAGCAAGAATACCAAAAGCCAATGGCAAAGTAAGAGAACTTGGAATACCCAGCTATGAAGATAAGATAGTACAAAAGATAATAGCAGATATATTAAATAATATATATGAGCCAATATTCTTAGACTGTTCTTATGGCTTCAGACCTAAAAGAAATTGTCATCAAGCCCTATATAAAATGTGCGAAGCAATTTATAGTGGGAAAGTTAACTACATAGTAGAAGCTGATATAAAAGGGTTCTTTGATAATGTTAACCAAGAAGTACTATTGAGACTATTAAAGATGACTATTAAAGATAGACACTTTATAGAATATGTTAAGAGATTCCTGAAAGCAGGAGTAATGGAGCAAGGAATTCCAAAACCAAGCGAAACAGGAACACCACAAGGAGGAAATATGTCCCCAGTGTTAGCAAACATATATCTACACTATGTATTGGACCAATGGTTTGAAAATAACTTTAAGAAAGAAGCTGAAGGGGAATGCTATCTAATAAGGTATGCAGATGACTTTATAATGTTATTCGAAAAGCCAACATATGGAGAAACAGCTAATATTAGAATAAGACAAAGACTAGAAATATTTGGCCTTGAATTACAAGAAGAAAAGACAAGAATATTTAGCTTTGGACTTAAAGAAGAAACAAAAGCAACATTTGACTTCTTAGGTTTTAATATATATAACTACAAAGATGGAAGAAATATTAAATTAGGTATGAAGATTAAAGAAGAAAACATACCAAAGAAATATGAAGCTATTAAAGAGTGTGTAGAACAATATAGATACCTAGAAATGGAAACACTAATTAAATTAGTTAATCTTAGATTAAGAGGTTATTACAACTATTATGGAGTAAGTACCAACATAGAGTGGTTAATAAGTATATATCAATATGCTGTAAAAGAGGTATTCATGGTATGGATAGAAAGGTATGGTGTCCCAAGAGACTATAACTACCTTAAATATGTATACAGAATGACTCCTGTACTCCAGCCCTATAAGTTTATAACACTATACTTGTAGCAATTATAAGTAATTAATGTAATGGAATAAGGATGAGGCTTGCTAGACTTTCCCTATTCCTTGCACTAATACTTAATATTAAATTAGAGAAAGAGAGATTTTATTGATGGATAATGATGTTGAAAAATTAGTTAAAAAAACTCAAAAAATAATAAAAAGTATAGATGATTATTTTATATATGTTAGTAATATATTAAGTAATGTAAAATACTTACCATATAAAGACGAAAGATTAGTTTTAAAAAATACATTTTCAAACCTTCAAAATAAATTTGATATGTATTCTTGGGAAGCTGCTTGTAGTTATCCTTATGACTATTATTTGTTACATGAAAAGGATAAAGATAGAATTATTTAATATGTGAGGAGTTTGTTTATGGCCAAAAAGACGGAATTAGTTTTAGAAGAAGTTTTTTCAAATAAAAATGATATTAATAACATGTTGACTATTTATGAAGCAAAGTTAGATAGTAATTATCAGGATTTTTTAAAGGCTTTGTTATCGGAAATAGATATTATTAATTTAATGTCAGCCATTAGTGATAATAAGATAGATAAATATCAAAAAGATAGAATAAAAGTTATAAAGGATAAATTCTATAAAAATTTTTTAGATGCTTTATCATCTGTTTTAGAACACTTTTCTACTGACAATGAAGAAAACAATAATTAGGAATAAAAAGTCTTGTGCTTGCGTGAATATTTAAATAAATGAAAGAAGGAAATTAAAAATGATAAATACAAAATTAGATTTAATAAAACAATTATCTCATGATATGATGAGACAAAGTGCAAATTATAATGGAATCTTCTTTTGGTGTCATAATAGTCCTTGTATGAAGAGTTATATTAATAATTATTATTCTAACTTTAGAGATATTTTAAAGGATGTAAAAATTTGGCTTGATATGATTCTAAAAGATAGTAGATACTATTTAGAATATGCTCGATATAATATTTTGTATGATGCCAATAAATATAATTATGATGATTCAAAGAAGGAAGCAAGAAAAATTATCATAAATGCTTATAAGCAATGGTTAAATACTTTATTAAAAGATGGGGTAAATTTTAAAAGTAATCACATGTATATTGATGGTTTTAATAAATATATAAACAATCAAGAGATATTAAGTATTATTTGTGGAGATGATAACTTAAATGAATTATTAAAAGTTTTATCATTTTCTTCAGTTATGATTAATTCAAATATTAATGTCGTTATTGATAAATTTGAAATGTTAAATAAATATTTAATTGGTCAAAATGATATTGAAATAAAAAAACAATTTGTAGCAGATATACATACAGAATTCTTTACAGCTTTAAGAAATAGTATAGATAAAAGTGATGTTGATACTATGTTTGATTTAAAAGAAAAAACTAATAATGCTGAAGACATATATGAAATCGTTAAATCTTATGAAAAACAGCAAGATAATTCAATAGATAATGAATAATTATAGATTTACTTTTTCTTAAAAGCACGACATAATATTATGCTCAAGAGGAATTAGGTAATAGTAATCATATTATTTAATTAGTAAGAATAGATTTAGTTAGGAGGAATTTATATGAACAAGAATATATCTCAGAGTATCGTTGATAGAATTAGTAGATTTAAAGTACAATTAATCTTAAATAAGAATTTGTATATTGATGAAGTTATTACAAAAGAATATTATGAATTAGTTGAAAATAATTTGTTAGAGAAAATACACTCCTTAACAAGTGAATTGGAGATGTATACCTAATGCTTACTTTATTTGATATAAGAAACGCTCTTGCTGAAGGTATTTCTATATATGAATTACCTCTTAAAGTAACTTATTATGCGAGAGTTTCAACTGATAAGTACGAACAATTAAACTCATTAGAAAATCAAGTAACTTACTATGAAAATTATATTAAAGAAAACAGTAAATGGACTTTTGTAGAAGGTTATATTGACGAAGGCATTAGTGGTACATCAACTAATAAAAGAGATTCTTTTAAACGAATGATTAGAGATGCTAAATTAGGCAAGTTTAATCTTATCATAACAAAAGAGATTTCTAGGTTTGCGAGAGATACTTTAGATAGTATCTCTTTCACTAGAAAGCTTCTTGAATATGGTGTTGGAGTATTTTTTCAATATGACCATATAAATACCTTTAATAATGATTCTGAATTAAGACTTACTATAATGGCTTCTATTGCACAAGAAGAAGTAAGAAAATTATCTGAAAGAGTAAAATTTGGATTCCAACGTTCTATTGAAAGTGGTAAGGTATTAGGTAATGATGCTATATGGGGTTATAAAAAAGATAATTGTAAATTAGTAATAGTACCAGAAGAAGCTGAAATTATTAAAAAAATATATGATATGTATGTAAACGAACATATTGGTATGAGAAGTATTGGTAATAAACTTGCTGAAGAAGGTATATTAAATAAAAAAGGTAAACCATTTTCTCAAGGTACAATTAAATATATACTTACTAATCCTAAATATAAAGGTTATTATTGTGGCAATAAAACCAGAGTAATCGACTATCACACTAAACAAAGAGTTGATATTGATAAGGAAGATTGGAAACTTTATGAAGATAATGTAAATGTTCCACCGATAGTATCTGAAGCACTATGGGAAAAAGCACAAGTTATAGTTAAATCAAGAAGTGATAGATTTAGTACTCATAAAGAAGTTTATCAAAATAGATATCCTTTTAGTGGTAAAATATTTTGTATGAATCATAATATTACTTTTAGAAGAAAGAAACAAATAAGTAGTGGTAAAAAGAAAAAGGTTGTTATTACTTGGAGATGCAGTCATTTCTTAAAATATAATACAGAAGGCTGTGATGGTCCAATATTATATGATGATGAGATTAAAGAAATAGTTGGCAAATCAATATTAAAGTATATATCTAATGTTTCTATTGTTGATGATTTAATTAAAGAATATAAGACTATTGAAGATAACAAAGACTATTCTAAAGATATTGAAAAGAAAAAGGAAGAAATAAATATACTTGAAAAGAGCAAATCTAAGATACTTGATTTAATAGTTAAAGAGTTAATAACAGAAGATGACTTTAAAAAACAAAGTGATGACATAATTGCTAATATCAAGAAACTTAAAACAGAAATAAATAACTTAGAAGCAAAAAGTAAAAGTATATTAAATAATTATAAATACTTAGAGGAAGTTAAAAAGAAAGCTTTAGAGAAACTTAAATATGAAAATGCTGATATTGATAGTTTGATATATGAATTTTTAGAAAAAATAGAAGTTTATAAATTAAACGATAACAATTACATATCTTTAAGAGTTGTGTTAAATACCGGAAATGACTACGGTATTACTTTTAAACACGGAGAGCATCCTTTATGTACGAACTATACATATGATTAAAGTGGATGTAGAATCAACATTTGAGCCAATTATTGGTAGTGAGATGCAAAGTAAAGAGTTAATTAGTTATTTAACTGATAATAACAAAAATAATGATATTTGGAAAAGTGAAATTTTCGGTAGAAGTTTGGATGTTATTGTACAAGAGGGTATTCAGGCAAAATTAGCTATGATGCCAGAATCTGTTAGATATAAACTTTGTCAAACTTTAACTAAAATAATTAATAAAGGTAGTTCAACAATGATAGCTATTGTTATTTAAAAGCAATAGACACTATTTGTAAACAAAAAATAAAAAGGCCTATTTTTAGGGCTTTTTTTTACTAAAGTATTGATTTTAAATGGAATTCGTGTTATTGTATTGTTGTAAGCATAGATGATTTGTAACTTGCTTATATATTAGAAAATGGAGGTAATTTGAAATGACAAAAGCATGTTTAGTTGATTACATTGCTGAAAATGCTGATTTAACAAAAGCTGATGCAACACGTGCATTAGAGGCTGTGTTAGATGGTATTGCAAAAGGTTTAAAGGAAGAAGGAAAAGTTACTTTAGTTGGTTTCGGAACTTTCTCTGCTAAGAAAAGAGCAGCTAGAACTGGAAGAAATCCACAAACAGGTGAAGAAGTTAAAATACCTGCACGTGTAGTTCCTGGTTTTAAAGCAGGAAATAAATTAAAAGATGCTTTAAATTAATCTTTTAGAAGAATTTAAAAACAACTAATCATTTTTGAATGATAGTTGTTTTTTTTATTTTATTTCGCGATGAATAGCAATTACTTTTCCTAAAATCATATCTGGAGAAATAAGGTTCACATTTAAGCTGGGGTACTTGGGATTCATTGCTTGAAGAATTATTCCTTTAGGATATTTATATAGTTTTCTTACTGATAGAATATTGCTTTTAGTGGCTATAACTATATCATCACCATTTTTATAATCATCTTTTTTTTCAAAAAATACTTTGTCATTTTTTAGATAGAATGGGGACATTGAATCATCTAATATTTTTACAGATAATTCTGATTTGCCGGTAAGTGGTTCATAAGATGCATTTTTATATGTATTAATTATTTTTTCGCTTTTGGCAGTTAAATTTTTATCAATTCGAGAACTGCTTACATAGTTTTTAACAAATTTGGTTTCTAGTAATTTCTTTTCTTCATTACTGATATTAGTGTTATTTAAAATGGAGGTGTCTATGTTAAAAATACTGCAAATTTCAAAGAATAAGTCATATGGAATATTTAATAGACCTGTTTCGTATTTATGAAGTGTTTGGCGGTTTTTTTGGTGGTTTAGAGCTTCGGATAAGTCTTCGAGTGAGTAGTTATACTTTAGACGATTTTCTCTAATTAATTTTCCAACGAATGGTTTTAATTCGTCACTTACTAATTCTTTTTTTCTTGTTCTCATAATTTTACTCCTTACTAGTTAATCTTATTGGCTATATATATGGGAATAGTTCCTAATAAACCAATAATTGTTTTTATCATATATCTAAAGACAATACATAGCATAAGATCAATTATTTCATATTCAAATAAATATGCAATTAAGACAAAGGTAGTATTTTCTAATAGTTCAATAATGATTATTGAAAAAATATTACTTATGACTATTTTATTTTGGATTCTTTTTAGTAAATAATATAATTTACTACCTAAGTAGCTACTTAGTATGATTGAGATTATTAGACCAAAATAAACTCTTAAATTATATTTAAAAATACTGTCATATGACTTATTTGCTATTTCATTATATTTGCTACTTTTCATAAGACCGGATAAATTTAGGAAGCAACAGCTTATTAGAGCAGTTATTAAGATTAAACTTATGTATGTTTTTAATTCTTCTGGTCCTCTTTTTTGAGTAATAAGATTTCCTGCTACTATTAGGGTGGTAGTTACTCCAAATCCTATTGGCACAGAGACTCCCATTAAATCTATTTGTTTAAGACTCATAATACAAGATGTAAAGGTAGCTATTATACTATAGACATATATTCCATCGGTACGATATTTTTTATATAGTATTAACAAAGATGTATAACAAATAATTACTTCAATTAAAATTAAAATTATGTTTCTCATTGCTTCACCTTCTTATTAGTTATGTAATATATTAAGGTAATATTTATGAGGGTTATTACTAAGCCAATTATAAAGGAAGAAATACCAATATAAATTGAATATTTAATTTCAATAGTTTTAAGATATGCAAAAATGTAAAAAATAACGGTATAGAGTAATCCGGTGATGATATATGTTAACATTATACACATTGGCATATTATTAATTATTTGTTTTATTGATTTATATAACTTGATAACAAGAATTTGGCTAATGGTAATTATTATAGGATAAGTAATTAATATTTTGTAGTTATAAGCAAATGTTCCTTCCATATTAATAGATATTGTTTCGGTAATAGCAGGTATAAAGTAATTCATTGTAGCTATTAATAAACTTGTAGTAATGTTACTATACAGGGTTATTTTTATTAATTCTTTACATTCTTTATATCCATATTTTGTAATGAAGATATATATTGTTGATAGGGAAGCAATTAAGGGAACGATACCAATATTAATATTCATTTTAAATACAGAAGTTATTTTAAATGATAAAACAAAAGCTATTAGAGTTGTAATTACTAATGAAAAGTATAATCCTCTTTTATCTAACATTTTGTATAAACAAAATATAGTTAGCATTGTCAAAAGTATAAGGATTAATAAAATAATCTCTTCCATTTGGCCACCTTCTTATTCATAATATATTATACCATAAAAAATAAAGATACAAACTAATTTTGTATCTTTTTCTTAAAATTTGATAATGTTTTTAGGTGGTTTTTATTTTTTTGAAATATTAGTAGGTGGTTTAATTTTGTTTAGGTTTTGTTTTCTGGCTTTTATCATATCATAAAATGCTTCTAGTTTTGTATCAATATTGGAAATATTATTTTGACCATCAAAACTTAAATAGAGAATTGGTACTTGATAATCTTCACTTACCTCATTTAAAATAGGGATGGCATTTATTTCTGGGACACAGCTAAAACTTTTTAAATGAATTATTCCATCAATATTATTCTTGGCATGACGTATGGCGTGTGAAACAGAAACAGCACCATCTGCTCCAAGGGAATATTTTAAGTATTTTTTGGCTTTATATAAAAGATATGGATGAATAAATTTTTTTGTTAAAAGAAGGTAAGTTAAATCTGTGTATCTTATAACTTCGATTTGTTCTTTAATTAAAGTTTTTTCTAAATTATTACTAGAATTAGTGTCTATTAAAGAGAATAGTTCTCCAATTAGAAGGACTTTTGTTCTTGAAATATTTTTTAATTTTATTTGATGATATATTTTTTTATATTTATAATATATTTTAATTATTTGAATTAAATTTAAGTTGTCTTTTGAGTATTCTTGATAAAATTGTTTTTCTTGTTTTTCAAAGGAATCAGGAATTTCTTCATAACCCATATTTTTTCTGAGATAATTATTTAATTTATCCATATAAATAATCATTAGAAAGCCATTTATTAAGTAGTAAAAATACTTTGGAATATTTAGTCTTTTATTAATTTTTTTGGCAAATTTATACATTTTAAAGACTGAGACGTGATTGTTTTTTATTAGATTTACAAATGTAAATTGATATCCGAGAGATTTTAGAATTTGTTCTTGAAGTTCAGCAAAATAACCGTAACGGCAGCCACCACCAGCTTGAATTAAAATATTAGCTCCGTTATTTAGAGCATTTAAATAGTTTCCTAATTGGTATTTAAAAGGCATACATATCTCTTCAGGGCTATATTTTGAACCTAAATTTATGGTTTGCTTGTCATTTTGATTGGGTATTAATACTTGACATTTTGTTGTAGATTTGATTATGTATTTGATAGGAATATAGTATGGTCCTAAATGAGGAAGGGATATTATTTTATTCATAGTAATCTCCTTTTATAATATCTATAAAACTTTCTAATTTGGTTTCTAAACTTAATTCAGTTATATTTTCATCTATTAAAAGATTTAGAGTGGGGAGGTCCTTGTTTTTTAGCATTAAAAGATTGTTTACTAGTGCATCAACTCCACACGGATAGGTTGATATGTAAATTACACCATCTATTTGATGCTGATAATAATAAAAACTTCCGACCATTTCTTTGGAATATTTCCAGTAGAGGGTATTTGAAAAGTATTCTGAATATGTTGTAGCTGTTTTTTTATCTATATTATTGGAATATATGGGGATAAGGTTATTATTTTCTAGGTAGGTAGTAATGTAATTAGAAATAAATTTATCTTGAATATTGTAAAAATGGGACATTATTAAAATCTTTTTATTTGGTTTTGTTAGTTTGTTTTTTTCTTCATTGGCTTTATTTTTGTCATATTGTTTTTGTTTTTCTTTGGCATACAGATAACTATAAATTATTTTAGGAATATTTTTGGTAAATTTTAAGCCCATTTTTAGAAAGCCAAAAAATTCATATTTTCTTTTGGTATGGTCTATATTATAATCTATTAATTGTTCTTGAGGAATTAAGTGTTTTAAGTTATCATATGTTCCGTTTAACCTTGTACATACTTTGTCTTTTTTTCCGTAATCACAAACTCGAGATACGAGGATATAATCGCAAATTTTTGATAGATATAAGGCATGTCCTATATATATTTTATATGAAAGACAACACTCATCGATGGTATTATTTGTTCCGAGAGTTAGTATTTGTCTATTTGTTTGGGGACTTAAGACTACATTAAGGCCTAGTAATTCAAAAAAATTTTTCCATAATACACCATAACGATAATAGAGCATAGCTCGTGGTATTCCTATTTTTATTTTTTTCATATTTCACCCAATTAAATATATGTTTTGAATTTTAAAATAGAATAAAAGGTGGGCGGTTAGAAAAATATTATAAATAAAAAAAGATAGTTAATTTAAAATGTAACCTGTAAGGTGGACTCTCAAAAAAAGAGAGACCTACTTTATAGGT